>OLZB01000049.1_pt1 | contig 98478 bp, 124 predicted proteins | sample 1673421 | NCBI WGS metagenome assembly OLZB01 (sample SAMEA103958111, study PRJEB25191) | human gut metagenome | biome: human-associated habitat [ENVO:00009003]; feature: intestine environment [ENVO:2100002]; material: feces | place: Germany | collected 2013/2015
CACCGGCAGTGAGCCCTTTTTCATCGATATCAAATTCCGGCGTGTGATGATTGCCGCCGCTGCCCAATTCCTCATTCTTTATGCCCACAAAGGCAAATACCCCCGGATAGACCGACTCCGTCAGGGCAAAGGTCTCCGCCGCCATCCACGGCTCCATATCCGCCGCCGCGCCGCCTGCCTCAACGATGGCCCGCCGCGCGAGAGCCGCGCATTCCTTCGTATTCTGCGTGACAGGGAAGTACTGGTCTTCCACCGCTTCCCCCGCGCAGCCAAAGCTTTCGCACACCCGGCGAAGCATGCTCCAGAATGTCTCCCGAAAAGCGAGACCGTCCTCATTATCGAGGAACCGGGCCGTCCCGGCAAAAGTCAGCTCGTCGGGAATGACGTTCGGCGTATCCCCAGCCTGCACCATGCCGAAGGAAAACGTCATGCCGTGAGACGGCGCGACGCGGCGCATCCGGTACGACTGGATCTCCGAAGCAAATGCGGTGAAGCAGTCGATGGGACTCACCGCCAGATGCGGCATGGAACCGTGACCGCTCTTTCCGTGAAGCTTCACGCGGAAAAAGAATGCCCCCGCCAGCATGGCGCCGTCCATGACCGCCGTTTCCCCCGCAGGGAGCGAATACATCACATGCGCGCCCCAGCAGGCATCCACATGGATCTGCTGTTCCTCCAGGTACCGCAGCATGGGTCCCACGCCGCGCTCGCCCATTTCCTCCGCCTCTTCAAACATGAGGACGATCCGGCCTTCCCAATCCTCCCGATGCTCCGCGAGGATCTTCGCCTCTGTCAGAAGCATCGCCATGTGGCCGTCATGCCCGCAGGCATGAGAGACTCCGGGATTCTTTGAAACACAGACCTTTCCCTTCACGAGATTCCTCTCCGATTCCAGGATGGGCAGCGCATCCATATCCGCCCGCATAAGCACCGTCCAGCCGGGTCTGCCGCTGTCGATCACCGCAAATATCCCGCCGTGAGGCACGCGCACCGGTGATAATCCCAGCGCTTTCAGCCGCTCCTCAATAAAATCCATCGTCTCAAATTCCCGCTGTGACAGCTCGGGATGCTCATGAAAATGGCGGCGCAGCGCGATCAGTCCCGCTTCCTCCTTCGCCGCGAGCTTCTGTATATCCATATCCGATCACTCCTCTCTGATGCCTGGAGCACTTACGCTCCCGGTGACTTATTTTTAATTGTACCGGCCGCCGCCGGGCCTGTCAATTTCCGCTCTCCCCAAAAACGCCGGAAAAATTCCGCTTCTCATCGAAAGTGATTTCCCGGAAAAGGGCGGAAAATTTCCGGCGCTTCCGGAAACGGCGGAAAAAAATGCGGAGCGGCGCGGCGATTTCCTGTATAATACAGAAAAAGAGTCATTTTTCAGAAAGGAGCCTCCACCATGGCAACCATTGCAGGCGCAGGACTTGCGGTCATCGTATTCCTCTTTGTTTTCGCGGCGCTCCTCGTGCTGCTCCTCGTGAAATTCATCGGCTGCGCTGTCGCGCCCTTCCTCGGAAACATCATCGCCGGCGGCATGCTCTATTTTTTCATCGATGCCTTTCACATCGTCCCCATGGACTGGAGCTTCTTCGACGCCATCGTGGTCGCCCTCTTCGGCGTGCCCGGCACGATCTTTCTCGCCGTGCTCACCCTCTTCTGAGCTGAATGCGATTAATAATCGCATCCTTTCCGAATGTGATTGACAATCACATTTTTCCCGGTTAAAATATATAAGCTGTCTATACAAAAATCCATAACGGGCAGCAAAATTTCAGAGAGGTGATATAAAACATGGCAACAAACAGAAACCCCCGTTTTAAGGCGTGCAGACGTTTCGGCATGAACATTTACGGCCATTCGAAAGCGTTAAAACGGCAGCCCGCTGACGCTCGTCAGAAGAAACAGTCTGAATACGGCGCTCAGCTCGCAGAGAAGCAGAAAGTAAAGGCGATCTACAACGTCCTCGAAAGACAGTTCTATCGCTATTATGATAAAGCGAACCGCATGGAAGGCGTTACCGGTGCCAACCTGCTGTTCCTGCTGGAGACCAGACTGGATAATCTGGTATACCGCGCAGGGTTCGCGCGCTCCATCCGCCAGGCTCGCCAGATGGTCAACCACGGCCTCATCAACGTCGACGGCAAGCGCGTAGATATCCCGTCCTATCCGGTCCGTCCGGGACAGGTCATTTCCCTCCGCGAAGCGTACAGAGCAAACGACATGTTCAAGCAGTCCTTCCAGGAACTGAAAGCTTTCGATCTTCCGTACCTCGAAAAGAGCTTCGACAACTGGACCGCGACCCTCACCCGCATGCCGCTCCGCGAAGAGCTCCCCTATAAAGACGAAGTCAACGAAACGTACATCGTCGAACTCTATTCCAAGTAATTGGAACACAGACAAACGAAAAACAGGATACCTTTCGGTACCCTGTTTTTTTGTATTCATTTTCCTCTCCCGTTCCGCCGCCGTGTCTCAAAAAAAGAGGAACAGGTTCCATGCTGCGCGGCTCGTCAAGAAGCAGCGTCCGCCGTTTCAGGATATCAAAGCCCAGCTCTTGTCCTTGCAAAGGAAGACAGCTTCCCGCCTGCGCATCGTGAGCCGCTGACTCTATCGGCATGCGAGCGTCTGCGGTCTCCATGCGCTCACGTCTCATTCTCTCCGCCGCCCCATGCGGCGCTCCTGCCCGAAACGGACGCCAGCCTCAAATCCGCCCAGGTCTGCCTCCACTGCAGCGCATTCTTCGCCGCCATGGATCCCTACGCCCGCGTGACAAAGTCCGTGAGAAAGAGGCCGTCAAGATGATGGTAAAAGAATCGGATGCCCGTACAAATACACTGATTGTCAAATGGCTGTTAAACAAATACGCATAACAGCAAAAAAGACACCGTCCGGGAAATCCCCGATGGTGTCTTTCTTTTTTGTGGTGCAGTTGAGCAATCCAAATCCGAACCTGTTTTCTGATTAGCCAATGCGGTTTTGAGGTCATCAAACGTAATGGTCGTTGTTCCTTCTTTGTAGTTGAAGGTTATCACCATTTTGTCATCATACAGGAAAATGGCGTTGATAAAAGTGTCAATCAGCATCTTACGGTGGGACTTTTGCCGTACATCCAGCTTGCGGAAGCGGTGGAACCAGAAGGTCATAAACTCGGCGCTGACTTTGGGCTTCGCCAGTTTCTCGCAGGCAATCTTGGTTTCCAGTTCCTCCTTCGTGGCTTCCAGTTCTTCCAGCCGCCCTTTCGTGGACTTGGTCAAAATGCCCTGCTGGATGGCGTTCAGCAGGTTTTGAATGGCTGTGTCCGCCTCCCGCAACTGCTGCTCATAGAGGGGCAGGTTGACATTCTCCCTGTCCTGCAAGGCCATCAGCATGGACACAATGGCCTCTATCATCTCATCGTCCATCACCATCTTCATGGTTTCGCTGACCACCAAATCTTCAATCCATTCCTTGCGGACAGACTTTTTGTGGCACTCGGTGCGCTTCTTCTTGACGGACACGCACTTATAGTAGTGATGGACATTCCCCGTGTGGCTGGTACCGCTCTCGCCGCAGAGGTAGGCCCCGCAGTAGCCGCAGAACAGCTTGGTCGTCAACAGATAATCGTCCTCGGCCTTGTGACGGGCCGGGGCCTTTTTGTTTTTTGCCAGCTTTTCCTGTACCCGGTCAAAGAGGTCTCGAGGGACAATGGCAGGAATGCCGTCTGGCACTACAATGTCCCGGTAGGTGTACTCACCGATATAGCGGCGGTTGTTCAAAAGGTGCTGTACGCTGTTGTAGGTCATCTTCTGACCCCGTGTGTTCTTCACACCCTGCTTGTTGAGCCAGTCACGGATGGCTGTCATGGTAGCTCCCTCGTCGTAACGCTGGAATGCCTCCCGGACAAAGGGAGCGGTAAGCGGGTCAAGCTGGAAGTACTGATCGTTGTCAATCAAATAGCCGATAGGACGAGTGCCGCCGTTATACTTGGATTTCAGGGCATTCTCCGTCATGCCCCGGACAACCTTTTCGGACAGGTCGGCGGAGTAGTATTCGGCATAACCCTCCAGCACGCTTTCCAGAATGATCCCCTCGGCCCCGTCTGAAATGACCTCAGTGGCAGACACCACCTTGACCCCGTTCTTTTTCAGAGCGGTTTTGTAGCGTGCGCTGTCATAGCGGTTTCGTGCAAACCTGTCCAGCTTCCAGACGATAATCATATCAAACAGGCGCTTGCCGCTGTCCTTAATCATGTTCTGAAATTCCGGGCGGTTGTCGGTTTTAGCGGAAAAGGCTCGATCTATGTAGTGGCGCAGGATGGTGATATTGTTCTTCTCAGCAAAGGCGGTACACTCCCGGATTTGGCCTTCAATGCTTTCTTCTCGCTGATTATCGGAGGAATAACGGGCGTAAATAACTGCTTTCATTTTCTTTAACCTCCTTGTTTCTACGCATTTTAAAGCCGTTCTAACGGTCAGCGCAAGGAATTATATTACCGTAGTGCTGACACACCGCCAGAAGCCGCATAGCACTTTGCCTTTTGCGTCTGAAATGCGTAGATATGATACTGATTGGTGGGCGCAAGCAGCTTTCTGCTTGCACCCACTTGGTTACTGCACAGCAAAACCGGGGAATGACGTCAAGGGCGCGAAGCGTTCATTTTGACCCTTGCACGGCATTCCCCGGCTTTGCTATTTCTTCGTAATGGCCTGCATTAACTTACTTTGCAAACGGCCTTTCATATATGGGTCTACTTGCTTATAGGTCTGCCCGCTTTCATCGACCATTGTCCGCAAACACAACTTGTTGATATAAGCATCATAGTGATGCAAAATCTGTTCCATCGCATCGGCCTCTCCTGCGCGGGCTGCCTCGATAACGGATAGAAGCGGTGGGGGCTTGTATTTGCCACTTGATTTTTTCATGGCAGTTTCCCCATCAGTTGTTCCCGAATATTCCGCAAAACACTTGTACGGCGGCGCTGAATGGCACTTCTGGAACAGCACATCCTCCTGCCGATTTCCCGGTCGTTCAGTTCCAGCACAAAGCACAAAATCAAAAGTCGTCGCTCTGGCTGCGGTAGTTCCTCAATGATATTGGCCAACTGCTCATTACTGATTTGCAGGGTATAACCATCCGCTGAAAAGGTTATGTAATCGCTAGGGTACTGATCTGTTGTACAGATTCCGTCCATAATCGGCTGCGGCAAATAATTCAGAGATACCAGCCATTTGTTTTGATATGAAAATTCCCGAAAACAGTCCAGCATTGCATGGCGCAGGACAACTTTGCAGAAGGAATCAAAGCGGTGGCGCTCCGCAGTATCTTCATAGACCATCATGTGGCTCTCCTTTGCATAACGGCTGCAAACGGTCAATTCTCCCGGCCTGAATATCTGAAATATGCTGCTTTATTTTTTCTTCAGGCCAGTCCCACCAGTTAATTTGCAGTAAGGCTGCGATGGTATCATCCGAGAAGCGTTTGCGGATTGTTTTGGCGGGAACGCCGCCGACAATCGTATAAGGCGGCACATCTTTTGTTACGACGGCGCGAGTACCGATGATTGCTCCATCTCCAATGGTAACACCAGACAGAATCACCGCCTCATATCCAATCCACACATCGTTGCCGATGATAATATCGCCTTTATTGTCCCATGCGCTCGTTATGTTCTGGACATCCAGTCCCCATTCTTCAAAAAAGATCGGGAACGGATAGGTGGACAAGGATGCCTGTGTATGGTTGGCGCTGGTAAACAAAAACTTTGCCCCGCAGGCGATGGAACAAAATTTTCCGATGATAAGTTTGTCATGGTTGATCGGATAATGGTACAGTACATTGTTCTTCTCAAACTGCCGCGGGTCATAGACGAAGTCGTTATACATGGTAAACTCCCCGACAAGGATGTTGGGATTTTTAATGACATTTTTCAGATAAACAGTTTCGTGGTCGTTGGTGCGAGGATAAATGTTCTCTGGATTCATAACGTTCCCTCCTCTCGAAGTTGTAAGAACTCGTATCTTTCAATCTGTGAAAAATGGTTGTTCTCCACATGGTAAACAGCTTGTTCCTTGGCCGAATAAACAAAAGAAACTCTGGTAGCCCAGATCCCTTCCTGTCGGACGGCTTGAAGTACAGAAAACGCATCTGAGACAGTGAACTGCTTTCCGTAAGTGTTCAGAAGTTGAGCCGCCCTTTCGTATCGGTTATCTCCCGGCACAAGAAAAGGCATTGTGCTTTCAGGGGCAAGGACAGAGTAATTGGTAATCAGCGAGTAGCGCCCACGATCTTCTCGCCAGCCAATACCCGGTTCAACGATCAGGGTGCGGCCCTGCCTATCGGACAGCATGGCCTGCATGATGGCATCCGGGGCATAGACGATCTTCCGTTCCTGCACGATTTGCAGGACATCGTCAAAACTGATTTTTGCCTGCACAAACTGTTCTGTCAGGTCTGCGATTGTCATGCAGTTTTGGGAATCCTGATAGGCTCCCGCCGTGTTTCCGTGTACATACAACAGGGTTCCCACATTTCCGTTGCGGTTCACGCCATGATAAGAATGACGCACCCCATCGGGCCGTAGGATGCCGATATAAAAGCGGTCTTTTTCTGTTATGATTTTGTGATCCCATACGGCAAGGTCAATGTCAAAATTAAAGCCGGTGATGGTGTCGTCACCTCGGTAGACAAATCGAGTACACATGGTCTTTTCCTCTCTTGTGATGTATTTGTTATTTTTATCGTACTGCCGATACGAACGCTTTTCCATCCACCAGACAATACCGAATCAATCTGTATCTAACAAAAAGCAGGGGTTGCATTTCTGCAACCCCTGCCGGTTCATTTCTGATAAATGATTTTACGAATGGCTGATACGGACAGGAAATATTTTTCCGCTAACGCCTCCATAGAGGTTCCATTCTGAAACTCCTCTACGATTTGGCGGTTTCGTTGCTGTAATTCCTGCCGGTAGCCCGAAGCTTCTCCCCATCGTTTTTGCTGCGCTTGATCGGCGGGAACATAAAGATAGCCCCCTTGAATATAGCTTTGCAATTCCTTGACCAGCGCATCGGGAAGAAGATTTTTTGCATTGATGTATTTCATGCAGGCTTCCTCCTTGAGATAATCGTCAAGCAGCAAAGCCAGCATATTGATTATGCGACGATTTTTACTCCATGCAAACGTCGCAATCCACTGGCTTTGCATGGAGCCGCACTTCGTTGAGTTTTGTCATTCGACACCACTTCTTTCTGTTTCATAGCATCTTTATCATACCACGCAACTTGAAATCGCTCAACGATTTTTTGTAAATAGCGGGTAGAAACGTCTAGTTTGAACGTATTATTAGCGAAGCAATCAAGAGAGGGTTTGGGATACTCCCAACAAGAAAAAATCTCCGCTCCGGCAGCAGGCCGAAAACGGAGATTTTATGGGAGTGTAGCCACACTCCCTATGCTTGCTCTCTTTTAGTTCACCCGGAATGGAAAGGAAGGGGATGTGGGATTTTGTAACGGAATTTGAAGGAGTATGGTGGAAGGCGCAAAGCCTCCGACGGATTGACAGCAGCAATGTGACCAGTAACTTGAAGCTGACAGACCGGATGGAGGGATTCTTTGGGCCGAAAGAAAAAACTGATCAATAACACCACCATACCACAACATCAGATTGAGGCCATTGCCCGCTGCATCCTGCCGGACATTCTGGCCTTCTATGAGAGTGAGGAAGGGCAGAGGGAATTTGCAAAGTGGCAGAAGCAGCGGTTGAAAACAGAGCACAAAGAAAGTTAAATAACCTAAAATGATAGTATAGGCGTAGCGTCATGGCTGGATGACGCTACGCCTTAAACAGCTCTCTAATGCCATTACTTATGATCAAATGAATTACACAAGATTTGGAAGATCGATGCCAGAAAAAATATCTCTCGCTTCCGGATAAAGCGCCCACCGAAACGCAGGATGAACCTCCCAATCATATCCAAATTCTATATTTTCAGTGGAAAGATAATTATTATCTTCAAAATATTTGCGGTCAATATAGCCGTCTGCCAAATCTTTTCTTGCAACCAAAAAATTAATTTTATACATAAATGTAAGCAATTCTTTTTCTGTCGCAATTTGACCATTTGCAAAAACAAAATCACTATTTTGCATTATTCCAGAAATTTTTCTGATTAATTGCTCTTCAGTATACTTATGAGAACCCGACAATTTTCTTTGGTCATGGCTCGGTTTCATTCCCAATAAAAGTCGCCTAATGTCAGGTAATTCATATCGATGTTCATTGATTGTGTCTTGAAGCCGGTTTTGTGAATAACGAGAAAAAATAGCTTCCCAGTCATCAGTCGAAATCTTGCTGTGATGATTATCGCAAGCCTCGCGGGCAGCTTGAGTGCACAAATTAATCAAATCTCTTGGCCGTCTCCTAGTGAGAGAAAGTAGTATGTAGTGTATCGGCTTATTGTTCCACTTTCCCTCCCCCATAAAGTGGCTTTCCATAATTGGATACAGTTCTTTCGCAATCTCAAATTGCGGCTTTTTTATCAACGCATTTTCTGAGAGTTTATTCCCTAAATAACTTTGTACACGTTTTGCTAAAAATACAAGTAATTCATGCTCAGTCCAACTAAGCCATATCACGTTACCTTCAATCTTGTCAGTTGACTCATCAGCAGTACGTACTAAAAAATAGACATCACTACGAAGACTAATGCGAAAATGTAAACAAGGATACGCGTTCGTAAGATCCCGTACCGCATTTAAAAGTGCAGCTATGCGCTTGATATTATTAGTAGTTCCTTCCCACGCTCTATCCAAATCATCAATATAAATTACCACTTTATGGTTTGCAATATACTTTTTTACAACCAACTGTTTAGACTTTTCTATATCGATTTTATCTTCGACCCCTTTTATAATCGTGGTAATCTTATCTATCAAGTCGACTCCCTTTTGGATAGCGGCATTTGCAAGATCAGAATCTGTATCCACTTGAAACTTCTGCATCACTAATTCTACAATACGAGAGTTGAGGCCAGATTTCCACTTTTCTATCAAACTCAACGGATTCTCGTCTTCTGATACCTGGCATAAATCTGCAATGTCGTTTGGGCGAATCCATAATGTAAGCACATTGTTGCTTATGTTTTCTTCATAGGACATTCTAAACAACGCAGATTTTCCAACTCCCTTATGCGCTACCAAAATTCTAAGCGGGCGCTCATTATGAATTTTTGCGTATGTAGAGCTTTTAAAAAAACTTCTTTTAAAACGTACGATTTCTTCATCTTCTGCCGCTAGTTCCCCAAACAGTCCTGTGATTTGATCTTCTGTAAAAGTTATATTTGTAGGCATCTAGGCACCATCCTTTCTACAATTTTGATAGCAGCACAATCGCACAATATAGAGTAACTATTAGCTGTTAATAGTATAGCACGTGTCAAAATAATTGCCTAGTATTTCCACATAACATCAGGCAGTAAAACTGAAACCATCTTATTCTTTTTTTGTTATGTCACTTGATATTGAAACTAATCGTGGTGGCAGTAAATATCCTATTCGTTCTTGTTGAAAAAAGCGATCTAATAATACTAGAAAAAAACAAATAATCCGAACCCATCTCCTATCGGAAACAAGTTCGGATTATATTGGCTTGGTGCCGGAGGCGGGACTTGAACCCGCACGAGGTTGCCCCCGTCAGATTTTGAGATTTTTCCGCAAACTTTCTTTTGTAATTCATTCGATTAAGGCGGCGTTTTATCTGCCCTTCTGAATGCTCGTTTCGCTAAAAAATTTTAAAAGCGTCGTATTGTCTGTCGTATCTCCATTTTTCTACGACGGACATATTTTTCATGATTTTCCCATCATAAATCCTGCAATCAGTCCAACACAGCCCCATATGATTCTTTGTCTCTTCAGCCGGTCACGTGTCCTCTTCGCCTCCTCCGCGGATTCCTGCAAGGATTGATTCGCCTTCTGCAATGAGGTCTGCGATTGTCTGATTGCTGTCTCCGATTCTGTCAGCTGTATTCTGAGCGTCTCGATTTGCTGTTCCTGCTCGGTCTGCGCTGTCCTGAGCTGCTGAAATATGCTCTCCAGCTGTGTCAGCTGCGCCGCGGTGATCTGATACGTCGGCTCTTCCGCCCAGCCAGTAACCGGTGCTGAAAAGCAGCACGCCAATAAGAGTGTATATAAAATACCTTTTATACGCATCCACTCTCACACCCCCTGCGCCTGATAAAAAAGAGCTTTGCCCCGGATAGTGTCGCCGCCGGTCATCCAGTCTTCGTCCTCAAATACCACAGCGAGATCCCACCGCTCGCAGGTGTGCGCCGGACCGTATGGATCGCAGGGATAGAGGCCGTCCAGATTGTCCGCCGCTTCCGCGTGGGTCATGACGTGCTGCAAGTCAATGGGGATATCAAGAGCCTTTGCTATGACGGCGACGACTTGCGCAAGGCATTCGATCTGCGCAGAGGTGGGCGGATAATTACCGAGATCGCACCCGCCGCCGGCATAAGCCACAGCGTCGGCGCAACAGTCGAGCGCAATGGCCACGGAACCGCTGTTTCTCATGTAGGTCGCCTCCACGGCGCTGCCGAAATCATGCGTCTGCTCCACGCTTCCGTTGGCATGGATAGAAAAATGGTAGTCCGGGTAGTCGGCGTCATAAGGCCCTCCCGTCCAATGCAGATAGATTTTCGGATCACGGCCAATGGTGAGAGCATCTACCCAGAGATTGTCTTTTTCCGCCGCTACCGTCCGGCGAATGTCTTCCAGTGTCATTTCTTCCTCCAATCAAAAATTGGCCAGGAATGCAATGCCGCACCCACCAATGATGATTCCTGCGCAGAACACCGCAGCATTTTTAAAGCTTTCTTTGTGTTTTTCCCAATAGTCTTTCATTTGTATTCTCCCTTTCATTTTCATCGGGGATACCATTCCCATTACTATCCACAAGATATTTGCAGGCAAATGAAACGGCGGCCACAAAGCCGCCGCTCACTACCGTTGATATAAACTGCCGCATTTCTGTCAGATTGGGCCTTCCATTGTTTACCCAGTCTGCGCAGATCATGAGGATGTAAAGCCCTACGCACAGCACGAGAAGAAGGGCATAACCGCTGATGTATTTCATCGCCGCGCTGTTCCCGCCGATCGTTGGGATCTTTCGCAGCAGTTCCCGTATCCATTCTTTGACCTTACTCATCATGATTCCGGATTCTTCATATAATGCTCTTCCACATAGCTGATTCTTCGGTGCGCATCTTCAAGAGAAGAGTTCACCCGTGCCAGATCCTCCGCCATTTGCTGTCTCTTCTTTTCAGATTCTCGGAGCTCCACACGCACGTCAATGATCATGTCCTTCAAATTCAGGATGGAATGATTTAACGGCCGGATCACCGAAAAATTGAAAATAGCACCGAGAAACGTGAGCAGGGCTGTCATTGGTCCAGCGATTGCCCAAAAATCCATAGATTATACCTCGATTTCTTTCCATCCCTGAGGGTATGCATCCGGCGCCCATACATTGTTGTCGATAAGACTCTCGTAAACTTTTCCCTTGTATGTGACACGATCCCCGATCATGTACGGATTGGTCGAGTCAGGCTGCTGCCAAGGTAAAGGCTCGCCAGCTACAGACGTTAGCACCTTTGCAAAGAGTGACGGTGCGGAATTCGGTGCCCAGTCACTCTGGCTCGTATGCGTCTGTAAAACTTTGTACAGCACGTCTCCATACATGACGCGATCCCCTGCTGCATACTGATGACAATTCCCGTCCCATGTCGGAAAATAATCAGGCATTTTGAGCGCCGCTTCGTCGCTGATGCTCATGAGTGCCGTCTGGTAATCACTCTGCGCCGCTGCGATATCCCCGCCGGCAAGCATCATACGCGTGGCCTTTGTCTGTATAGCGTTCAGCGTATTCTGCGCTTCGTAGGCTTCCTGCTGCGCCTGCTGATCTGCCAGCTCTTCCGCGGTAGGTTCCGGCGGCGCTTTCGGTGCACCCGTCGAGGCGTCATACGTATATCCGCCGCTCACATATAACCGGTGGTCCTCGATGGAGGTTGCCACCACCGTGTTGTCCGGATATTTTTCCTGTGCTTCTTTCAGCACATCATCCGCTGTTTTCCCTTTCGACACCGGAAGCGATGTGATCCGCTTCCCATCTGTATCAAAAATGTCGATGTACTCTGTCACCTTGTGCGGTGCGGTTCCGAGGATTTCCTGTGCTGCTTTCGCGATAATCCCCATGTTTTTTCCTCCCACAAATTAAAATATCCTCCATGAAGGAGGATGATACTATGAAAAATCCCAATGGATACGGGTGCATTAAAAAGCTAAGCGGAAACCGGCGGAGGCCGTATATTTTCGTGATTTCGGAGCAGGGAAAGCAGCGCGTCATCGGCGCGTTTCCCTCTCACGTGGAAGCCCTGATTTTTCAAACGGACTACAATCGAGCGCATGGCCGTCCCCGCCTTTCTGACAATAAAATCACTTGGGCCGAGCTGTACCATCGGTGGCTCCCAGTCCATATTGAGCACACAGGTCCATCCTCGAGTACCATCTCCGGATACCGCTCGGCGTATCTGCATTGTGCGAGCCTGTACGATATGGAGGTCTCCAGCATCACATACAGGCACTTGCAGGATGTGATTGACCGCATGAAAAAGCACGGGCTTTCATACAGCTCGTGCAAAAAGGTCCGGTCTCTGCTGTCGCTGACCTTCAAATATGCGTTGCGTATGGAATACACCAACAGGTCCTTTGACCGGCTAATCCAAATCGGCAAAAACAAACCGGTGCGCCCGCACCATCCGTTCAGCAGGCAGAAGATCAACCGATTATGGTCTATAGCCGACACTCCGGGAGCGGACACGGTTCTCATGCTCATCTACTCCGGCATGCGGGTCAATGAACTGCTGAACCTGCGCAAAGCAGATGTGCATCGTCGGCAACGCTTTTTCGACATCTGTCATTTCAAGACTGCCGCCGGCATCTGCATCATCCCCATCCACGACAGGATATGGCCGCTTGTCGAAGCACGGATGGAAAGACCAGGAGAATATCTCATCTCCGATGCAGATGGCCATCCCTACTCCTACGCCCGCTACTGTACACTTTGGCAGAGCGTCATGGCGGCCATCCGCGGCGAGGGTCACACAACGCACGACTGTCGCCACACCTGTGCAACGCTGCTCGATAATGCCGGCGCAAATCCAAATTCTGTCCGCCGCATCCTTGGCCACGCAGGCGGCGATGTGACCGACCGCGTGTACACTCACAAAGCTATCCGTCAGCTGCGGAAAGCGATGAATCTCATCAAATGAGTGATACTCTCCCGTTACTGATTCCAAGCGTCGCTCGTGTCCTCTTTTATGTAAGAGCTGTTACTGATGTTACCAGTAGAATTCGCAGAAACCGTATGATTTTGCGATTTTTCATTTCCTAATTTCCCGTGAATCCCGCATATTCCGGGAAATTGGGAAATGAAAAAATTCCTGTTTTTTTCATCCCAAAATGAGATCCATAAGGAATCTGTGTCATTTCACCAGCGTTATCCAAGGGGGAATGGCAATAACGAGTGGGAGCGAAAAGGGGAAGAATGTTTCGTTCCCCGTTTCGTTATCTTCTCCATTGTTGTGTGTTGCATCGGTCGCAAATACAGGACAAGTAGATGATGTTATATGTTGCTATGTCAGGAATTTATCATCTTCTTCCGTAAATATCGTTATGGACTGGCATAATTCAGGAAGCGGAACTTATAACGTTTATTTCATCGCCGTTGGGCATTAACTATCCCTTGGATGTTAGTAGCCAAAACAGACCGCGCCGACATTCGTCTTCCTGTTGTCGTTCGCTATTCTGATATATGTCGTATAAAGGACGCATCCAACACCGGAGTTAATGGTACTGGAATTTTGAACGCCTAAGTATTCGCTGAATGTAGCCGCGGTCATGGCGACAGAGAATGCAATCGGAAGTGAGATGTCCTTTACAGAATCACCGAGGAATTCCTCCTTTACCCCTTGGTTATATCCCAAAGCAAAGAACGTAGGCCCCCATCCCGTCTACGAAATATTCTACGGTCGTGGTTGTCAGTCCTGTTCCCACTATTCCCGATGCCACATAATTGTGGCCACTCGCGATATAGTCAGTTATTTTCACGGGGACGGCCAGAAAAGGAGTTGCAAATTTTATGGGCAGAGTTGTTGTACCTTTGAGATTACCGTGTATCCCTTGGATAATTAGCCCGGGTTCTCCGCGGAGCTTCATCCACCACGCGTTTGGGTCGTCCACGTCGTATTCAGAAGTGGCGGACATGCTGTTGACCATGGAGGCAAGCTGCTGGATTGAATATGCCGGATTGTCGTACCAGTTCGCTCCGCCGGTGATCTTTTTAATCATCCCGGCTACCGCGTCGATCTGCTGGAAGAGGCTGTTCTTATTCGAGCTCCCCGTCATGGCCCCGGTGATGGCGCGTTTCAGGCTGTCCCACAGATTGAGGCCATGCGGCTGTCCATCCTGCGTGATGTAGTTGATGCCGTCATCCGTTGTGCTCATGGATTTGACGCGAACCAGATTGGAATGTGCATTCTCATCCTTATTATGCGCGGAAATGTCATCCGTGATTTTCTGACGAATGTCCGGATGAGCGTCTTTGGCGGCATTGTGCGCGTCCAGATCTTCGAGCGTTGCGAGTGCGCCCGTATCGAGGACGGCGGAGACGCTGCCGGTGTTGCTCATGATGAGATGAGCAGTGAAGTCTTCGGAGACTACGGTGGCGGAGCCTTCTGCGGGGATGTTGTCCGGCTTCGGGTCGGTCTGGATGGCGTAGAGGATTTCTCCGAGGTCGGGGTCCGTGGCATAGAGGCCCATTTCCCGCGCGTAGAATGCCTGGCTGATGCCTTTGTTTGTGATGGTGGACCGCAACGTGACGATATTCCCTTCATTGGAGATGCTCTTGATGGTCATATCCATTTCCTTGTGTACGAGTTCCGTCAGATTTTCCAGACTGCCTTCCGCTTCCCCGCTGCCCAGAGCCAGTTTGGTGAAAGTAAGCGTGGTGCTCCCGGCGTTGACTTTTGCCTGAAGTTCCGCGCCTCGGCTTGTCATGCTGAATCCCGTCCAATTTGCCATGATGTTTCCTCCTTATAAATGCCCGGATACCTGAATGTCCCTGTGCAGGGTGTTGGCTCCGGCGAAATACAGTTTCGTATTGACTGTCATCTGCTGTGTGATGTCCGACGTGATTTCCACGCGTTTATGTACGGTATTAGCTCCTCCGAAATAAATGCGTCCTTCCGACTCCCGGTGGAACTGCACGTAGTCGAGCCAGGAGCGGACATTTTTCACGGCGTAAACCGTATCCACGAGCTTCTGAATGGTGTCCTCGCTGGCCATGGGCCCGAGGATGAGGATGACGCGGAAGTGATACGGCTCTCCGCCGTACTGGAACCATTCTTCCACGCGGCCGTCTTCGAGGATGATGGACACCACATTCCGAACGACGGCGGCGGTGCCTTTTTTCCTGTGGTTCTCCAGCGCCTGTTTTACCATTTCCCGTTTCTGCGAAACCGGCAATGACTGATCATAAAAATCGACGTGGTATTGCCACGCCAGTTCGTCAATGAGTGATTCGCTCAATTCGTCCAGCCTCGGCAGGAGCAGGCAGTATCCGGCGCACCGGCTCACCGCTTCCATTTCTCCGCGGATCGCCTCGCAGATGTTCCGCACGGTCTTATCCCTGCGAATGCTGTCCGGCATCGTTGTTTCAAGCGGGATGTCCTTCACGTCATTCATCCTCTATACCTCCGTATTCGACGGTCTTTTCTCCGCATATGGCGACTTCCGTTCCTTTGAGCGCCGTATAAACCGGGCTCCGCACATCGGCCCTCTTTGCTCCGGCCCGTATGATGCGGGCGATAAGCTCTGATGGGTTGATATCCCGTCCGAGCTTCTCTTTCTGCCACAGGATGTATTCGTCTACAGCTGTTTCCACGGCGGCGCGGATGGTCTCTGCCTGAGCCTGATTGCTTCTCTCTATCCAGTAGGTCAGATCCATTTCATATTCTTTCTTCTCCGGCGCCACGACGGTCACATGATCCGTGAGCGGCCGGATATTGTCGTCGGCCAGCGCGGTCTCCACCTGATCCAGCAGTTCTTCACCGGGAATCTCTCCTCCTTCAAGCAGGGGCCGTACTTCTACTTCTCCCGGCGACGGCGACCGCACAGACACATCAGAGATCAGCGCGGAGACTCGCTTTGTGAAATATTCATAAGCTCCAGCCGGCCCTGCCACAGAAAAGCTCTCCGGCGCGATATGAATGTCTTCCCTGTAACTCTCGTCGTCCTGTTTGTCCGCTCCGCCTTCGGATACGGTGGTATTCTCCACAGACGCCACATAGGGCACGGGATCTACGAGCGTTTTCAGCGTTCCCGACCCGTACCCATTTCCCGTCGGTCCTTCGCTGAGGCAGTCCGCTTCCCCGCTTCCCGTGGTCTCTCCCGCTGGAATGAGCAGGTCTTCCTTTAAAGAGAAAAATACATTGTCTCCCGCTGTGAAACGGGTTCCCTCGGGAATGATCGTCGATACGGTCCGCGCCGCGGAGAGCGTGATCTTCATGGTCGTCTGCGCCGCGGCGGCCGGCGTCCGTTCCACTCCCATGAACGCCCCCAGATGGTCCAAAAAATCCCCCGACGCATAGCGTAGGAGATTCATTTTTCCCGTCTCGTTGATGCTGTTCATCTGCAAAATAATGATGTTCGCGATGGTCAGCAGAAAGAGCCGTACCGGATCGCCCCTGGCGAGCGTCCGGCCTGTGATGGACTCATATTCTCCAATGACTGCCGCCTCGATTTTTTCTTTGTCCGCGTCTACGAAGACGATCTCCGGAAGACTACGCAGTTCCATTGATTTTCACCTGCACTTTCGGTCTTAAGATTCCTTCTCCGTCCGCTTCAAATGTGAGCGACGTCACCGTGACGCGCGGTTCGAAGGTTCGTATCTTCACAAGGATTTCCGACGCGAGTTTTGCCCGCGCCCGCTCTATGGGAAGATCTACGCACGAGGCGTCGATTCCAAATTCTCTGTCCAGCGGCACGATTCCTTCCGCCGTGGCGAGGATGGTACGGAGATTCTGCAAAATTTCCGCCGTCTCTGTTTCCGGCGCAAAGTCCACGCCTTCTTTCAGCGATACGGCTACATCGTACAGCTTCATAGCACGCCTCCCAGTCCATTCTCCACGTATTCTTCCAGCGTGATGGAGACTTCCGCCGAAACCGGCCGTCCCCACTTTGACCAGTAGGTCACGCTGTGCGCCATGCTTTTTATCACCCAGAAATTTTCTCCCACGGTCTTCCCTCCGATGACGAGAGAAAATACCTTTCCTTCGTCCCTCATTCCCTGGAGCCGTTCCACCTCTGCGAGCGGATCAACGCCGAGGTCTGCCCGGAGAATCATCTTGAATGAGATTTCTTCCGTATCCGGCCCGATAAATTCCAGTACCGGCTTCTGTCCGATGAGATCATGCTTCTGCCACCGGCCCTCTGCGCTCCTGGAGAATTCGTCGAAGGTCCGCACGATGGCTCCCGACGAAAGAAAGGGAATATCATCCAGATATCCGACTATCATTTCATCCTCCTATAAATACGTTCCCGCTGCCTTCCGCCACGCTCCCGCCGCAGCTCACCGGGTCACCGACGCGTCCGGCTGCCAGTCCGTCGATGAAGACCGTCCCGCTGCCAGACGCGATCTGTCCGCTGTGCGCAGGGTGTACATCGCATCCGTGAGGCGCGTAGCTGTCGGACACGCGGCCCGCTCCTCTTCCGTTGATAAAAACATCGTCGCTTGCGGATATGAGCGCCGTCGGGGGGCAGGCGTCGTGTCCTGTGTCGCTGTCTCCCAGCCTTGTTGCCGCTGCCATGGTACCTCCTCAGTTGATGTCGATGCGCGGCGCGGTGATCTTGACTGCCAACGCTCCGTGTATCTCTATGGTCCCGTCGCTGTATCGGATGCGGCTCCCGTCTGGAAAGGTGATGCTCCGCACGGCCGGATCAGACTCCGGCGGCGGATTTTCCGTGCTGTAGAAAGCGCCCAGAATAAATCCCGTATTGATCCCTTTCCCCGACGGATTGGGAAGAAACGCGCACAGCACCTGTGTGTCCACTTCCGGCACCCAGTATCCCATCGTGGAAAGGCTGCCGATCTGCAGCACCGGAAGCTCCGCGCTCACGAGTCCCTCTTTGTCTGGAAATGTGACCCGCGCCGTGCAATTCGTCCCGTTCACCGAGGACACGCGCCCCACGCGGAGCATGTTTTTCAGCTGGTTAGTATCCAACGAGGCACCTCCTGATATCTATGCTTGTCGAGTATCCGCCGCCTATGTCGTGGCTGGCTTTTTCGATGATGTAATTCCCGTCGAACGCGCCGAAGCCGATCACCTGCATGGTGACCGAGGCGAGCAGTGCAAAATTCCCCATCATATCAAAAGAGCCGGTCACTTCGTCCCGGTTCTTTTCTCTGAGCTTCTTTTTCGCGAGCCGTTCCGCTTCGGCGATTGAGTCCGCCTGCTCTTTCACCTGCAGCGTCTTCCCTTTCGTTTTGTTCGGGTCTGTGAATGTCGCCTCGACGGTCTCTTTCGTGTCCGCCTTCTGATACTGCACGTGACAGGCTCGGTACACATCACGTACGCGGGATCTAAAGCGCCAGCCCGTAATGTCCGTGAGATACAGCACGCCCTCTTCCGGTGTGTAGGCCGTGCCCGGCTTCACGACGGCGATCTGCGGTTTCGCACTCTCATACTTCGATTCGTCGAAGATGATGATCTGCTCTTCGCAAATTTTGAGGGCCATGCCCTGATCCTCACAGAGCTGAAGCAGGAAAGAGAGGTCAGATTGTTCTGTCTGCTCCGCCCGGTCGATCACCGGATTTTCTTCCGCGTCATATGCGAGCGTCATGCCCGCGCTTCCTGCGATATCCTGCGCAATGACTTTTAGTTCTGCGTCTTCCCAGCTTCTTGTCTTTTCCACGCCGCGGAGCTCGTTGTTTTCCGGCACGGATACGGCCTTGATGGAGACCTCCGACGGCGCTCCGGATGCTTCGATCTCATCGATGGCAAATGTTCCCAGCAGCAGGCTTTTTTCTTCCTCACCGAGAATTCCCCACGATGAAGACAGGAGCGATACGGAAAGTGTGGCTCCCTTTTCCGGCAGCCATTCCGCCCGCCACAGTCCCGCCCGGTCTTCCAGCGTGATGGAGAGGTCATCTGCTTCTCCTGAAAGATTATCTGTATACGAAAGCGTTTTCAGATACGGCGTGATGTCCGCGGAAATGTCTTTGTTGTCGTAAAGAATCTGCGCGCGGATCTGTCGGGGCGTCATGCCCGCCTCCACGGCGGCAGCCTGTTCGTCTTCGGCGGCGTGTAGTCCGGGATGGTCAGTACGACTCCGGATGGAAATACGGCGATGTCTTTTTTATCCTGATTGGCTTCAAGGAGCGCATTCATCGCCGCTTCCGTCCCGAACAGCTTGTACGCGATGCCATCCCACATGTCTCCCTGTACGGTCGTATATGTCTTACTCATAGGAAAGCCTCCTTCCATCGTTTGCGATATCCGCGAGCATGCGCCGGAGCTGCTGCACCGTGACCGTCATGGCCTGCTGCACCACCGCCGCGTCGGCATTGCCCTGAATGGTCACCTGCGGGCGGAAATCCACGGTCACAGCCCCGCCGGACGATGCGGAGCGCGGCGCGGTAATGCCCCGGCGGAGCACGTCCGCCCCGGGGATTGTCCCGAGCGCCTGTCCCGCTTCCGTCCAGAGTCCCACAGACCGGCGGCTCGGCGTGAGCGGAATGGCCGCTTCCGGCCCGTCCTCCGCGAAGGTCGTGAGAAAAGCGCCCTTCCTGTAGATGCCGCCAGCCGCATTGGAGGCAACACCCGCGCCGCCGGAGACGAAATTCACCGCCGTATCGATGGGATGCGAGACGAATTCTTTCAAAGCAGTCCATTTTTCGATCACCCATTCATAGAGGGATAGGAAGGTAGACTTGACGCCCGCTCCGAAATCAGAGAGCGCTCTCTCCGGATCGTTCCACAACGTGACGAAAAAGTTTTTCACGGTGTCCCAATTGTTATAGAGCCAGATGCCGGCCGTCACGAGTCCCGCAATGCCCACGATGAGCAGCCCGATTGGATTGGCGCTCAACGCTGCATTCCAAACCCACTGCGCCGCTGCCCACGTGCGTGTCGCTGCAGCAGCCAGTTTGGAAGCCGCCAGAGCCGCGTAGGTTTTCAGAGTTCCGGATGTCATCAGACTGTTATACAACATGCGTACGGCATTGAATTCTTCCTGCACAATTTTCCACGTACGGACAGCAATTGTGACTCCACCTACAATCCCGATAAAAGTGGCAATTCCCTTTATCGCTCCAGGCGAGCTCATTGCAACATTTCCTATAGCGCTTGCCAGAGTCCCAACTGCTTCTGCCGCAGGCGTTATGAGCGGAAGCAACCCTTGCCCAATGGCAATTTCCGCTGCATCAAGCCGATTATTCATGAGCTGGATGGAATTGGCTGTGGTCTTCGATCTCGTATCAAATTCCTGCTCCATGCTTCCCGTATACTGCGCGGCGTCTGCCACCTTATCGAAATTTGCCCGCAGGCCGTCCAGATTCGACAAGAGCGGTGCGATGGCACCAAGGGATTCTTTCCCGAAGATATTCTGCAGCGTGGACGCCTGCGACGCTGCATCCAGCTGAGATATGCTCTGGAGCACATCCAGGATGGCCCCCTTCGCGTCAGTCTGCATGCGCTGCGCCAGCTCCACCGTGTCGATGCCAAGCGCCGCAAAGGCCTCCTGCTGCGTCTTCGTTGCACTTTCTCCGGAAGCCATGGCGAGGATGAGATTCTTGATGCCCGTGGCCGCTACATCGGAATTAATGCCCGCGCCTACGAGGCTTGCGCCAAGTGCGGCGATTTCCCCGGAAGCCACGCCGCCCACTTCGCCGAGCGGTCCCACGCGGGTGATGACGTCGGAAATCTGCGGTGCGGAGGCAGCGGTGGTATTGCCCAGATAGTTGATCTTGTCCGCGAGCGCCACCACGTCCGACTGGCCCATCTTGAAGGCGGTGCGCCACTGGGCCATCATCGTCCCCGCCTGATCCGCCGTGATGTCAAAGGCGACGCCCATCTTGGCGGCCTCCTCCGCGAAGGATACGAGCTCCTCCCGGGCGATTCCGGACTGGCCGCCCGCCGCGACGATCTGTCCGAGGCCGTCCGCCGTCATGGGGATGTTCTTCGACAGCTCGAGGATGTCCCGGCTCATCTGCTGGAACTGCTGCGGCGTGTCGAAGTCCACCACCTTGCGTACGTCCGCCATGGTGGATTCAAACTGGATAGCGGCCTGCACGGGTTTTGCGAATATGTTTCCGAATGCTTGTACGTTGTAGTACATAATATTCCAATCTGCGAAAGCAGAGCGGAACATGTCCATGGAGGCATTCTTCCATGCGAGCAGGCTTTTTTCGTTTTTCCGCATCACCGCTGTGTCAAATGTCTTCTTATTGATGATTCCGTCTCCGAAAGATTTCTGCAGCTGTCTGGTTTCCTCTCCCAGTTTGTCCATGTACTGCCGCAGTTCGTCCACCTCTTTGCTCGCCTTGGAAAAGCTCGCTGCAAAAGAAGAATTCATTGCCGCAGACAGAACGAACCCGAAGGTAAATTCCTTGCTTGGCATGCGACCTCCTTACAAATAATCCAAATTCCTGATATAATAAAATTAAGAAAGGATGATCCCTTATGTGGCTTCTTGTTATTCTTGGCGCTTTGGCTTTATACAGCGTATTAGTTGTTTTTATTACTAATTATTACCCCGTTCTCTTTTTCCCATTAATTTTTCTTCCCGCAGCGATTGTTCTTCTTATGGAAATGTCGCACAATACATGGAAAACCAATCTCGGACTTCTCACCATCGGCCTTATCGGCTGTCTGTGTAGTACCATCTAACCTATCCTCTTCAGCGTCCTTCGGGACGCTTTTATATTGTCCACGTAAAAACCGCCTGCTTCCGCAAGCGGTTTCGTTTTTTACTACGGCTGCGCAATCAGCCGATTCCTACTGATTTGTTGATATCTGCCTGAAGCAGGTCCATGTTCTTTTTCGTCACTTCCCTGCCCTGCTGAATCAACATATGCGCGATATGGACGGCTCCATCGAGGCTCCATCCGTTGGCGCTGTTGATATTCAGCATATCTTCCGGGTCGGTTCTCCCCCGCGGGCGGCGTCCACAGGCCGAGGCGCATCATCTCCTCCACGATGTACTCCGCCACGATGCGCCGCTTCTCCCAGTCCTTGACATAGCCGATGGTGGAGCGGAGCGTGTAGAGCTGGAGGATCTTCGTGCGGATGTCCAGCGCCTCGCCCCTTGCCGCGGAGAAATACGCCTCCAGCGTCTGCCGGATCGATGCCAGACAGCCAAACAGGCGGGCCAGCTCATAGACGGTCTCCTTCATGTAAACCGCCATGGAGGACGCCCGGCTGTCACAGATGCGGTTTTCCCGTTTGAACTGCCCGAGCATTTTCCCCTGCAGAAGAAAATAGGGCAGGCCGTACTGTTTCACCCGGCGGAGCAGCTCTTCGTGGACCACATGCAGCAGTTTTTCCAGCTGCATGGAAGTCATCACCGGCACGCCCCGCAAGGTATACCGCCAGTCCGGATTCTCCGGCAGAGCCGGCGCGGATTGTTCCCGCAGGGCTTTCTCCATGGCGTTGAATGCCTCGATGTACTTGATCTTCCATTCAAGGGCCTTCTTCCCGGTAAATCCCATCACGAGAAGGGAAAATCCGTCCCGGTTCATGAGATATTCTGGAAGCGTCCGGCCTCGATAAGTGTACGATGTTTTGCAGAAAAATTTATTGGCGGAATTTTCCGCCGATAAAATTCCACGGATGTTTTCCAGTACATCTTTATGCAATTTTCCGAAAACCTGCGCCACCTGCCGCGAGGAGGTGACCACCTGATTTTTCCTGATTTCTACCAGCTCATTCATGGTGTGTTCCTTTCGTTGAATGAGACACACCTCCATGATAGAATATTTCATGGAGACGCAATCTCCGGTCAAAATAGGGTAATTGCTTTCATTTCCAGTGGCGGCAATTATCCTATTTTTCTTTTGACTCTTCGGCCAGCTTTCGTATGCCTCGACTTATCGCCTCAGTCTTTGTTACCTTATTTTTCTCACAATATGTTTCCAGCGCCTCAGCATCCTCGTCATTCAATCGAATGCTCAACTTATTTCTTCTTGGATTATCCGTTGGCCTTCCGAGTTTTGCAGACATCGCTCTCACCTCCTTTATTTTGTCTTGCAAAAGTAGTATATCACTTATGCCAGACAAAATAAAGAGAAAAATTTCCGCCGCCCGCATCCCGCCAATACAAAAGCGCCCACACCCGTGAGCGCTTCTTTTATTTTGATTTTCAATACGCATAGGCACGCTTTTCTGATACATCCAAACAGACGCCGCGATACATGCCGACTTCGGAGTCATCGTTCCCGCAGTCTTCGGATTTGATTTCCGCTGTCTCCTCCGCCAGCCTCGCGCAGAACACCGCGAGTATGCCGGGGAACATGTAGACCATAAACCACAGGATACGGAGCCGCTCCATCCATTTGATTTCCTTTTCAAGCAGCAGGAACATCAGCGGCAGCACGATGAAATGCAGCAACGGAAGGCCGAGCGCCAACCATATCCTTTTATCCAACACCCCGCACTGGTTCATTCTGAAAACCACGGATACGACCAGCCCCGCATATGCGGACAGGAGCAATACACCTACCAGCCACGCCATATCACTCACTCTCCTCTTCAGAATCCGTCTTCTTTTTTCTGACAGGGACAAACCAGCTCGTCCCCCATTCTACAACATAGGCAAAAATCAGGAGTCCACCCATCCAGAAGACAAACGCGTCGCTCTCCCACAGGTAAATGATACTTGTCGGCTTCACCAGCGCAATCATATGCCCCACTTCCGTAGGAATAATGCGTATGGCTCCGAAAAGCCCTCCCAGCGCGATAAATCCCATAAAAGCTATGCCCACAATGATAAGCAGACTGAACAGTTTTCGTATCGCATTCATCGCCTTCAGGCTTACCGCATATAGAAGCTGTCCAATGGCAAATACGGTAAGCGTGCTGAAGAAAGTCTCATTGTTTTCTGCGCTTTTCCACAAAATGAGGATGGACAGCGCCGCCGCCAAACTTCTGAAAACCAGAATGCGTGCGGCGGAAAACATTCCATACTGCGGATTCAAAACAAAACTTTCTTCTTCGCGTTTTTCCTTACTCACTCAGTAGCATCTCCTGTTTGTCTTTATTATAAATGCGGTAAATCGGCCCCGCAATCGTTATACTGAAATAGTATAGCATCATTTTTCCCGGAATTCATTTGTGCCTTCCATGTAAAAACCGCCTGTGCGCGGCAGGCCTCAGAGTAATATGCCAGCCATACAAATTGTCCTCTCCTCATCCTCCATTCTCTCATCCTTCCCGGTTTCTTTTCCCGTTTTTTTATCGCACATGCCGAACGGGTGGTATAATGAATATAGCTCTTTTATGGCGTCCTTCGGGGCGCTCTTTTTTTGTACTGTAAATCAGGGCCTGTCTTTCTGTATTTCTGACAGGATGTCCGCGTAGTCGAATAACTGCGCGAATGGCAGAGATAAATAAAAGCTGACTGGCGTCGCGGTGGTCATGGCCATCTGGATCGCCAGTTTTTTCAGCTGCCGGAGTCCGTCTGCCCGGCGTGCCTGTCTGTCCAGGACGCCTATGCGAGTAAAAAACGGACGACCGGGGCGATGATGTTCTTGAAGTCTTCCGCGGGCAGGGCGAGGATGTCGTCTACGGGGCATCCCGCCATGCGTGCGGCCACTGCCGCCTGATACCGCATGGAAGCGGCGATGAATGGCGTATTGTCCCCCATGGCGCGGGCTTCGCTCTCCGCGGCGACGAGATCAGCGCCGGTAATGGCGTCGAAATCGAGCGCGAGCTCGGAGACTTCCGCCCCTTTGAGGGTCATGGGCTTTGTGAGATGGATGATCATGCGCGCCTCCTTTTACGCAAGGCCGAGGGCGTCTCGCACTTCCGCGAGGTAGTCCTTGCCGCCCACACGGCAGATATAGTTGTACTTATCCAGCTCGAGCACGTCTTCGCCGTCGATGGTGATTTTCATGTAGTTCACTTCGATGGTGTTCTTCGTGTCGCTCGTGGTGCCCACGTCGAGCTTGCCCGGCTCGGTGGTCTTCGGCACGCCGGAGACGACGACTTTCACGTGGCGCACCACATAGGCGGCGGCGCTGGAGTCGTAGACCTGCGTCGCGCCGCGGAGATCGAGCTGCACGCCTCTGGGCGATGCGAGGAGGACGTTCGATTTCTCGAGGGTCCGCCAGTTCAGCTCGAGCTCCATGCTGGAATAGTGGCCGAGGACCGGGGAGTCGATTTCCCCGGCGATGCCCGCGCCTTTGACGGTCTCGGTCATGGCTTCGAGGTTCGGAAGCGTCACATCCGCGATGCCGACGAGGTCGTCCCCGCCCTGGTAGACGCGGAAATTAATCAACTTTTCCGGCACGTTCATAGCGTTTTTCCTCCTTATTCAAACAGCGTCTGGAAATAATCCGGATCGTACTCGATGACATTCTCGATGACCCGCGCCGGCGTGGGCGGCGTGAAGTAAGTATGGAATTTGATGATCCCGTCGAGGAGATTCGTCGTGGGATTCTCATCTTCCCGGAATTCCACCCGCGCGCCGAGGAGCACGCCCTGCGCCACAAGGCCGTTCAGGCGGATGTTCTCGCTGTCGATGACGGTCTGGATGAGGCGTTTGTTGATGGGCTTGTCCACTTTCGCCCAGTAGGTCTGGATAAAGGTCTGGGCGTGCCAGTTGAACATGCGCCGGATGCTGATGAAGGCGTCCTTTGGATCCGTGTTGGACGGGTAGCAGGCGGTGCGGTTGCCCCACGCTTTCCACCCGCCGATGAAGTTCAGCGCGGTGACGATGCCCTGCCCGTTCAGGTAGTTCGCTTCGTCGGGGCCGAGGATGACTTCCGTGCCGTCGGCGAGACAGGTGCCGGTGATCTGCATGGACTTGTTGGACGGCGATTCGTAGGGGATGTCTCCGTTGTCGCTGTCGACGGTGGCCATGACGCCGAGAAGATGGATGGACATATGGAAGATGTCGTCGCCGTTCCGCACCATGGGCCAGCAGACCACTTCCTGCTCGTCGGTGTAATTGAAATTGTTCTTCCACGTGGGCACGTCGGTGTACTTCGTGATGGTGTCCGCCGGCGCGTCGGCGAGGACCATGGCCTGGAAATGGCTGTTGATGCTGCCGGCCTTGGCGGTCATGACGGAGGCCACGGAGGGCTTGTCGCTCCACCCGGGCGCGAGGATGAGGCCGGGCACGAGACCGTACAGGGGGAAAACCTGATTCAGCGTCTCGAGGCCGGTATAGGCGCCGGTGGACACGTCCACGCCGCCGATGATGTCGTCTTCGGTAACGGCGGAGGGGTCGAGCTTGTCGTAGGATGCGTAGAGGGTCCCCGCATTGTACGCCGCGCCGTCTTCGAGGGCGGTGATGACGAGCCGGCCGTCGCTGTCGTAGGCGGCTTCGTAATCGTTGCCCTGCACGAGGGCCGCCCCTTCCCCGCTCTGGGCTTTCACCACGAGGGTGGAGAGGAGCACCGGATCCGTGAGGACGCCTTCGTTCTTCGTCATGGTGATTTCCGCATTTTCCACGCTTTCTTTGTGCTTCGCCGGGTCGAGGACGTTCACGAAGACGACGGGCGCGCGGTTGTACAGGGAAAACTGGCTGTACATCGCTTCGCAGAGGGTGTAATTTTCCCAGTCTTTGCTGTAGCCGAGGGCCGCGACGGCTTCGGCGTAGCTGTAGCACAGGACGGGCCGGTTCGCCGCGGCGGGGTCGCTCGCGAGATGGACCGGCGCAGTGCCGAAGATGACCGGCAGCCCCGCCGTGGTATTCACCGCGGGCACGATGCTGGTGGGCACTTCAGACGTATAGACGCCATGCTGATAGGACATGATCAGACCTCCTTTGCCTGTTCATAATACTTGTGGAGCGGAGTGCCCTGCCGGGCGGCCTCCGCCATTTTTTCTTTCATGTCCGCAATGGGAACGAAGAGTTTTTCCAGCCACGGATTGGCCGCGGCAAGGTCTTTTACCTGCGGCGGCAGTCCGCCGATCCATACGGAGTACGGCGCGAGCCGGTGGCCGGAGAGGGCCGGGCCGATGTAGATGCGCCGGTCCGCGGCTTTCGTCTTTTTAGAAATTGTCATAGTTGATTCCTTCCTCCACGGGCTGTCCGATCTGGTAGAACGCCGTGATTTTTCCTTCCCACTGAGGGAACGGCTGACTGTCCGGCACGGCGCCCTTGATGGGGAGCACGAGCACCGTGCGCCCCGCAAGGCACCGGCGGCGGAGCATGGCCTGCCGCGCGTGTTCCATGAGGTTGTAGAGGCTCCGCCAGCCGTTTCCCTCGTCTTCGTCGTATATGGAGAAGCCGATTTCCACTTTCGCCGTGCTGTAGTCTTCCCCTTCTTCATCGGTGAAGTCTGTCGCCAGCACGTAGATGAAGGAGGATTTCTCGGCGGCGTTCTCCGGCACGGGCGGATAGCCCGCGTAGACCTCGACGGGGCGCAGGCCGGAGGGCTGCTCCGCCGCATAGTCCCGCACCGCTTCCCGCAGGAGCGCGGCGAGGTGTTCCATCACTTCCATGAGCGTCATTGTTTACTGATCCTCCATGAGATTTCATGCAGAAAACGCTCGTTCAGCGTCTTCTCCGCTTTGGGTACGAACTGCTCGAGCGTTTCTTCCTTCCCGACCATGGCCGGTACGGACGGACCGAAGGGCGTGGCGAGCGGATACCGCGCCCGCTGCCTCCGGTGCATGGGTCCTTCATAACCGCTCGGAAAGCGCTGTACGAAAAGGCCCTTCACCGGCCGGGCAGAGCCTCCGCGAAGCACCTGCACGCGCACAGGCCCGCGTTTTCTCCGGCGCAGGCGGAATTTTGCAAGGGACAGCGGCGTCCCTTTCGCGGTGATGACGCCCCGGGGAGACTGATTCTTCGCTTTCTGCGTAAATAACGCCCGCTTTACATCTCCCGCGCGAATGATGTACCGCTCCCGCACGGCCTTGGAAATCTCTTTCCTCGTAGCCGTGATGGTGCGGTTGATGGCTGCGGCGGCCGCCTTCTGCACGAGATTCGGCATGGTTTTCATGAGCGTCTCCGCGAGGCGCTCATTCTTTTCGTCGAGCGTCACCCGTATCACCGGTCATTCGCCTCCAGTTTGATGGTGAGCATCCCCATGTCTTCCGCACAGCTGTCCACGATGTACAGTTTCCCGTCCAATCGGAAGGTCTGCCCGTACCGGGGAATCTCCGGCAGGTCCCGTGCCCGGCAGTGGACCTGCATCAGGTCCCGGTACACTTCGTAATGAGTGCCGGACAGGTCCTCCGCGGAAATTTCCTGCAGCACGGCCCGGCACTTCACGCCGTTCACGTCGTGGATATCGGCAAAGTCCTTCAGGTCAAGGAAGACGCGGAGGTCTTCCCCGATCTGTGCATGGAGACTCATTCCGTGGCGGCCGGCGCGGCCAGCGTATTGAGCTTGACCGGCACCGCGCCGCCGGAGGAGGCCCCCACGGCGACGCCTGCGCAGATGAGGCTCCCGCTGTTTTCCTTCACGGCCTTCCCGGAGACGGCGTCCCAGTAGACCGGAGCGCCGGCAGTGATGTCCACCGCATCGGTGGGCAGGCTGAAAACGCCCACGATGGCTACGCTCCCCGTGCTGTCCTTCGGGATGGGCTCTTCGGCCACGCCCACGAGGGAGCCGATGACGAGCACGTCATGATACTCCACGGCGGTCTCCGCCGCGTTGGTGTAGTCGATGACGTCGCCTTTCTGCATGTAGCTTGCTTTTGCCATGTCTGTATCCTCCTTATTCGCCGGTGCTCTTGTAGAAAGCACGGTAATCCAGCAGATTTACGCCGAAGTCGAGATAAATCTGGTACTTGATGCCGAGCACGTCCGTGTCGGTGAAGGTGCGCATGGTGGGATTTTCCACGCCGTTCAGATACGTCACCTCGATGCCGGGGAGCACGCCCGGCGCGGCCGCCAGATACCAGGCTTTCGCGTCTTCGATATTCGGGTCCGCGATGACGGTGAGGCGGTTTGCAAAGGGGTTCGGGTAGGCGTTGTTCTTGGACGGGTCTACCGCGGAGGCGATGAGCGTGGACGCTTCCACTTCGAGTTCCGCCGGAACGATGAGATAGACCGGCTGGAGATTGAGATACATCTTCCCGGACGGATCCTTCTGCTTCGCCATGGCCGCTTTCGCCGCTTTGAGGCTTTCGATGCTGAGCGCGCCGGTGCCCTGATTCTTATTGGTGGACGAGAAGATGCCGGCGCCCTTGGTAAGCATGTCGTAGACCTGCTTGTTGATGGTGCGCTTCGCCGCCGCGCCGTATGCCGCCGGCAGACGGGAGAGCGCGGACAGGTCGTCATTGATGATGGCCCGTCTGGTGAGGGACCATTCGCGCCCGAAGGTGTGGATGGTGGTTTCCCGCCCCAGGTCTGTGATTTCCGAGCTCTTGAATTCGCCCATTTCGGTCATTTCCAGGAGCTCGTCCGCTGCCCCGAGGCCTACGCGGGTAGACGGTTTGAAGTCCGGATTGGAGCCTTTCGCGGTCCAGTACTGGAAGGTGGCCGGCACTTCTTCGTAGGCTTTCATGAGCGCTTTCCGCCCCACGTTGGCGAGGATATTCGGGAATGCGCCGGTGCCGCCGGAGAAAACGCTGCGGAGAAGCATATCGTTGTCCCCGCGGCAGTTCTTACCGGTCTCCCGCTCGCAGATGTCCTCCGCCAGACGCAGGAGGGACATGCCGCGGAACGCATCCGCTCCTTCGGCGGGATGGTCCACGGCGATGCCCGCGCGGAGTGCCACGCCGTCGGAAGCGGCCGCGCGGAATTTATCCCCTTCATCGGCCGTGACTTCCATGTCCACGGGCTTCTTTTTCTTCGCCAGTTCGTCCAGTACGGCGGCGCGCGCTTCGTCGAGCGTCAGCCCGCCTTCGATGTAGGCGTCCGGCGCGAGTTCAAACGAACGGCACAGCGCGGTGATGCCCACCGCCCGTTTCCGTTCGGCTCTTACTGCTTCTTCTCTGATGTCCTGCTGTCTCTTGTCTTCGTCCATCACAGGATTGTCTTTCTTTTCCATGTGTGTCTCCTTTTCTTCGGTTTCCATGGACCGGCCCACGCCCACACCCGGGTCGGCCGGTACAGATACGATGCTGATTTCCAGAGGCTCCCATTTCGTGACCACCACGGCGGGCCCCTTGAATCGGCCGTCGGCGCTCACTTCGTCTTCCTTGAGCTGGAGAAATTCCCTGATGCGGTAGCCCACAGACACGCCGCGGAGGAATCCGTTCTTCACTTTCTGGAAGATTTTCTCCAATTCGTCGTCCGTATCGAATTTCGCCAGCGCATGGCCGCGGGCGTCGTCCCCGATCCACGCGCGCTCCACCCGACCGATGGGCCGGTCCGCGTCGTGATTGAAGAGCACCACGCCGATGTCCGCCAGACGGGACAGGTCCACCGCCCCCGCTCTGTGGTCCAGAATTTCCGGCCCGAACCACCGCTCGTAAGGCGTCTCGCTGGAGAACGTGAGCTCCGCCGTGCGCGCCTCTTCGTTCACGGCGTCGGCTCTCGCCGCCATTTCCCGATTCATGGTCATTTCGTGCAGCTGTTCCATGCTGTTCATGTGTCTTCCTCCTCCGTATGGTTACTCTGCGCCGCCTGCACGGCCTCCGGCGTATGGATGGGCAGCGTCAGCCCGAGGCTCTCGGCGTAGGCTTTTTCCCGCGCCATCTGCGCGAGCTGGTCCCTCCAGTCGTAGCCGTGGCCGGCGCACTGCTGGCCCAGCGTGAGCGTGCCGCTCTTCATGGCGAGCACGTCCGCCTGCATTTCCTTCTCCGGGTCGATGGACTGCCAGCCCGGCGCAATCCATTCCGCCCGCTGGTAGTCTTCTTTCCGCCGTTCGTAGCCCGGCATGTCCACCGCGCCCTTGAGGTACATGGTGTCCAGGAACGCCCGGTATACGGGCTCGCAGAAATGCGTGATGAGCCACTGCTGCGCCGGCTGGAAGGTGCGCCGGTCCTCCAGATTGCCCTGCCGTGCCGCGCTGTAGCTGCTCCCGCCGAAATCCCGGCTGATCATCTCGTAGGACAGGCCCACGCCGGCGCCGATCATGCGCGTGTAGAGCGCGGTGATGTCGCTCGCCGTTGACGCGGGCCGCCCCGGGTTGGCCGCCTTGATATCCTCGCCCGGCGCGAGGCGGACCATCATGCCGGGCCGCACGCGCTCCACGCTCTTCCCTTCGATGTCGGTGAGGCCCGATTTCTGATTGGCCATATTGCCCACGCCGACGCCGCCGTAGTTGTTCTTCACGATGAAGATGGAGTAGCACGCCGCCATGAAGGCCGCCATGTTTTCTGCCGTGAGGTATTCGTCCAGGTCTTTGATGCGCTTGGCCACCGCCGCGAGGTCGGAAATGCCCCGGATCTGGTCGGGATACTTCTTCTGCCACAGGTGCAGGATGTCTCCGGCGGGAATGCGCTCGGAGCCTGCGGTTTCCCATCCGTCGGCGGATTTCCGCTTGATCCAGTACGCCGCCGGGCGGAGGCGGTCGTCGAGCTCGATGCCGCCCCGCACGACGTGTCCCGTCTTCGGCGCGGTGAGCAGGCCGTCGTCCAACAGGTCCGGGCGGATAAGCTGCAATTTCAAAGGGAAATCCGCACCCGCATCCACGGTGAGCTTCACGAGGATTTCCCCGTCCACCGTCTTCCGCTGCACGATCATCCGCTGGATTTCATAGAAACCCATCTGTCCCGATACATCGCAGTTTTCCGGGCGGATCCACTCATTCCACAGCGCCTCGATGCGGGCGTTGACGGCCTCGCTGGCGCACCGTGCCTGCGGCCGGATGCCCGTATTCACCACGTTCCGCACCATGGCGGACAGAATGGCGTTCGTTAGGTCGCTGTTTCGCTCGAGCCACCGGCACCGGCTGCGGATGAGACTGCGCTCGCCCATCTCCGCATTTTCCTGATCCGGCATGTCCATGGGCACCCACCGGTGGTTGTACCGGTTGATTTCCCCCGCGTCGTAGTAGCGCATCATGTCCCGGTACGCCCGTCTCCGCGCGCCTGCCGCAGGGGAAATGTAGGCGATGACTTTGTCCAGCCAGTTCATCAGTCCACCCCTTTCTCGGCGAAGGTCACGCAGAGTCCCCCGCCCCGGGCGTCGGCGAGGGCGTTCTGCAGGGCGTTCTCCCTGTCGTAGAGCGTCTTCAGATCCGCCCGTGTGAGCCGCCGGTTTCCGATGGTGTATTCCTGCGCCCCTTCCTCGATGCGGGCGATGGCCATCCGCACCCGGCGGAGCTGCCGCTTCAGCACTTCTTCTTCCATAGATCCTCCCACGAAAAAACGCCCCCGAAGGAGCCAAATCTGCTGTGTTAAAATTAGAAATAAAGGAGTTGATATCATGCTTGAACAAGAAATCACGCAGGCACTTTCTACGCCTGGAATGATTGAAGCTACCCAATATGCCGCCGGCGGTTATGCACTCAAAAAACTTTATGACGATTTGGCAAGCCCTACCGTAAAACAAATGGGTCTTCTCGGCGCAAAAATCTTTTCCTCATTGGCTATTGGCATTGATGTATGGGCAGAAAAGCGCAAGAAACGGTTCATAGATCTGCAAAATGATCTCGCTGATAATCTGAAAAGTAAGAACCCGGAAGATATTACAGAAAATCCTCCAGATTATATCCTCGCCCCCGCAATGGCTTCATACATGGCCTCCATTGATAAAAAAGAACTTCGTGAAATGTATGCCAAATTGATGGCCAAAGCACTTTTGAAAAGTTACGAAAATAAAATTCATCCGGCATTTGCCACAATGATCCAAACCCTTCATCCGGATGAATGTCTTATCCTGCATTATTTTTCATTAAAGCCTGAGCTTCCTATAATATCTACACTAAGGGAGCAACCAGATAAATCCGGCTATCACTTCTCGCTAACTGATATTTACCTCTACCCTGTCAGTATTATTACCTCCCCAGCCGAATCAATAGAAATAACCTCATTTCATGATTTTGTAACTGGAAATCCAATGTATCTATCAAACCTTTCTCGTCTTGGGCTCATCGACAAAACATATGACGTTTCCTTCACAGATACAGCCATTTATGCCCCGCTTATCAATCTTCCAATCGTACAGAATGATAAAACCCAATGCGAATCGTCACCCTATTCCTTTTCCATAAGGAGAGGAATCATTCGCCTGACTCCTTTAGGGCGGGAATTCACTAATATTTGCCTTGAAGATATTGAATGACTTCCCGAAATTGTTCTACAAGATTCTCCAAGTCCATTACCTTTTCTTCGAGAAGTTCTATCCGTTTTTGAGCGGGAAGCTGTTTCAACAATTCCAGTTCTTTATCTTGCTTTTCCATAGATCCTCCTCCGTAAAAACCGCCTGCACTCCGCAAGCGGTTTCGTTTTACCAATAGAAATCTGGAAACGGCGGGTAGTCGTCCCGTTCTTTCTTCTCTTTCAGCACCGGTTCCTGCGGCTCCGGCTTTTTCAGATACCGCACGCCGAGGATCTCCGCCGCGAGGGCGTTGTTCGTTTCCACGTCGAGCATGTGGTTTTGTGCGTGACTGGAGATTTTTTCCCACGTGAAGGAGATGTGCCCTTTCTTGTCCTGGTGCTGCACTTTCTGCTCGGCGCAGATCATGTCCGCGTAGCGCCGGTCGATTTCGTCGTAGAGATTCCAGCTTCCCGGCCGGCCCGCGCCGATGGAGAGGCGGCCCGCGATGAAATCCTTGAATTGATTCGTGTCGAAAACGTACAGATTCACGCTGGACATGGCCCCCATGGCTTTGTCCAGCCGGCTGATGCTGTAGCGCGTGGTCATCTGCCGGCTCGCGCCCTTCGTGGGAATGGCGAGGCCCGGATGCTGGGCGCAGAAGTAGTACACCTCTTCCGAATGGAAGCCGGAATCGATGCAGCAGAGATTCACGTTCCGCGGCTCCCCGTTTGTGTCCGGGTAGAGCCGCGTGAGCCAGGCTTCCACGTCGCCCCACGTCTCCGCCCGGTCGTAGTCCACGAGCCAGCTCGTGTACGACGGGCCCCACGCACGGACGCCCACCCAGAAATGGTCGAGCTGGACGTCCACTCCCATGGTGAGGAGCTGCGCCTCCGCCGGCACGGTGCCCCGATGATAGGGCTGCCGCTTATTCATGACGATATCCGACCGCATGCTGTCCGCTTTGTCTTTCCATGGCTCAGCGAGCCAGCTGTTCACGAAGTTCATGAGCAGCTCCGGCGTGTCTTTCACGGTGAGAAATTTCGCCGCGATGTCCCCGAAGAGCACCCACGGCGAGTACAGAGACGACAGATGGAAGCCCACGGACCGCACGCGGCCTTTCTTTTCGTTGATCTGCCGCCATTCCCCGTGCCGGATCATGTCCATCTTGTGCCGGTCGTCGATATGTTCGTGACAGTGCGGGCATTCGTAGTATGCCGTGTACAGCGCTTCCTGCGGCGCGGCCCCTTCCGGCCACTTGATCTGCTTCATTTCGAGTTCCTGATAGGCTCCGCAGAAGGGACAGGGCACGAAATATTTGTATTGCGCGTCGGCCCGCTGCCACGCCTGCCAGATATTTCCCGTCTCGAGCGTCGGCGTGGAGACCCGCACGAGCTTCCGGTTCCAGAAGGTTTTCGTGCGCTCCGCCGCCAGCTCCATCGGGCTTGCCTCGTCGCCGGTCCACTTCGGGAATTTGTCGATTTCATCAAAAAAGACGTACCGCACCGGCCGGGAAGACAGGTTCGCCGGGGAATTGGCCCCGATGAGCGCGATGTACATCTGTGGAAACTGCAATTCCAGCCGCTGGCTGTCATTTTCAAGAAACTTGGCCGCAAGCGGCAGCGACAGCCGGATCATGGGCTGCAGTCGGTTCTCCGAGGTGAATTCTGCCAGTTTGTCTGTCGGATAGACGATCATCATGGGCCCCGGGTCCTGATCGATGGCGTAGCCGATCATATTCTGCTCCGCCGAGGTCTTTCCGACCTGCGTTCCGGCGCAGAAAGTGATGTCCTGGATGCGCCGATCATTGAACGCGTCCATCACGCCCCGCAGATAGGGCGTCTTTGCGGTCTGCCACCGGCCCGGCGCGGCGGTGTCTTTCTCAGAGAGCACGCGGTACTTGTCCGCCCACTCAGACACTGTGAGGCGTTCAGGCGGGCGGAACGTGGAAAGCGCCGCCTCGATGTAGTCCGGATAGGTCATTTTCTTCCGATCTCCTTTCCCGCCGCCAGCTTCTCCAGCGCGTCCCGCACCGTATCGTCCACTACCTTTCCCGCCGTGATGGCCATATCCGGGTCCATGGCGTTAAGTTCCGTGGTGATCCGGTGCCCGAGGGCCGTGAAGGATTTTTTCAGGGAATTGAAAAGGCGGTTCAGCTCCCTTGTGACCTGCGCCGCCTCCACATATCTCTTTTTCGTGACTTCCAGACGGATCTGTTCGATGGAGGCTTTTGCTTCCTTGAGCTTCGCCTCCGCATTGAGCTTTCTCTGGTTCGCGCTCGTCTCGCTGCTGTACTTCCACGCGATGAGTGCTTTCACATCCCACTTGCCCCGCGCCACCTTCGGCGCGCCTTTCAGCGCCCATTTCCGAAGCGCTTCGTCGGATATATCGAAAAATTCACAGGTCTCCGCTGTGCTCCGGATCCACCATGCGTCCAGTTGGGATTTTTTGTTAGTTGGCTTATTTCTCGCGCGTATAATAGGTGCCGCGCGTTTTTCTGCATTTGCCATACTTCCAACCTCATTTTTTCGATTTCATCCAGACAAATTTTGGGGTCGCGGACCCGTTTTCGATTTGTCAACCTACAGGACCCGCGATACCCGGGGGATTCCTCTTTGCAAAATAGTACAGCATGCCTCTTTCCCTTCCCGATTTTACTCACACGGCGAGTCGGCGAATGAAAAGGAGCCAAAATTTTTTCACACAAAAGGCCGCCCAATCAGTGGACGGCCTTTTTCTCGTGCTTTTACACATACATAATATCACAGATGTCCACTGACATTCACTGACATTTTCACAAATTTTTCAAAAATCTGGGAAATTTCCCTGCTCTGCCGCTGCTTTTTCCAGATGATAGAACGCTTCTTTTTTCATCCTCCAGATGTGCCGTTCGCTGATTCCCATGGCGGCGGCGATTTCATGAATGCCCTCATCCATGATGTACCAGCTATAAAGCACGGCCCGCAGTTTCGGCTCCGGCTCCCTGGCAATGAGCCTGCTGGCCTCGTCTCTCATGCGGATGAGCCGCTCCAGCTCCCGCCCGACCTTCTTTTCCGCGTCTTCCAGCCGGATCACCGCGTCTGACAGGTCTTTCTGCCGGCCGGACTGCACGCGCTCTCCCAGCTCCGGGCTCCGCAGACTGATGATTTCGACGCGGATCCGTTCCCGGTCCCGTTCCAGCGCCGCCACCAGGCTCCGCTGCCTCTTCACGTCTTCGAGGAATCGTTCCGCCGACCCTTTCATTCGTCCTCCTTCCGCTGCCCCACGGTATAGAGCCTCCCGTCCCGCCCGCGGATCTGCAGATGCTCTACCGCGAAACCGGCCTGCCTTACGAAATCTTTTGCACTCCGCAGCACGGAAAGCGCCGCCCTGTCCTGCGCTTTCCTTTCTTCCCGTTCTTTCATATCCCTCGCTTCCTTCCTCAGTTTCCCCAGGACGCTCTCATACGTCGGATCCCGCTCCGCCTTCCTTTTCATTCCCGGTTTCATGGCCCGCCTCCTCAGAATGGAATGTCTTCCTGGTCGTATGCTTTGTCGTGTTGCTCTTCCTTTTTCGCGCCGAACTGGCTGAAATCTCCTTTCTTTTCTTTGAAGAGCTGCAGGTACAGCGCTTCCGCCGTGATGCGGTCGCTTCTGTGTTTGACTCCGTTCTTGTCCGTATAGGAGCCGGAGGTGTACCGCCCTTCTACGGATACCCTCATCCCTTTCGCGAGTTTCTGTTCCGCCGTCTCGGCGAGATAGCCCCATGCGGTGACTGGCACCCACTCTGTATGATCGTTGCCTTCCGTGTCTTTCCAGTTCTGCGCGACCGTGAAATTCGCTACCGCCAGTCCGCTCTGGGTCCGTCTCACTTTCGGGTCGTCCGTCAGATTTCCCGTGATCCTGCATGTATTGTCTTTCATATGTCCTCCTTTAATCCATGCTCCGCTTCCTGCTCAGCATCGTCATTCCTCCCAGTCGTCGGCGAGAAGCTCCAGGAATTTCCGCGCCGCGTTTCTGTATTTTTCCCGCTTCTCTGTGTCCCGGATGGCGTCCACCGCCTCTTTCATGGCGGCGAAATCCCGTTTCACGCTCTCGAAGGCGATGGAGAACTGGATCTCTCCGTCTTCTTTTCCCGCCCGGGCCCGCAGGCCTTCCAACTCGGTCTCCATGTCCTCGATCCGCTTCTTGTCCTCTTCCATCTGCCTCTTCGTCTCTTCGGGGATCTCCCGCACGACGGCTGTCTCCACGGGCCGGTCTTTCAGTTCCCGAATTTCTTTCGCCATCTGCTTCATGGATTCCCGCACTTTTTTCGCGTCGTCTTCTGCCGCTTCCTTCTCCCGTTTCGCCAGGCTCTGTTTTCCCCGTTCTTTTTCGGCGAGCTCTCTCATAGTCTCGGCTTTCCGCTCCAGGTCTTCCGCCTGCTTCGTCTTTTCTTCCAGCTTCTCATTGAGTTCTTTGACCTTCGCTTCGAGCTCCCGAGACGAAAGCGCCTGCGCTTCTCCGCTGTTCACGATCTCGGTGCGCGCGCCGTCGTCCCTGATCTTCAGCAGCGCCACCATCTGCGTATAATTCAGCTCTTTGACCTTTTCTTCATCCAGCTCCGGGCCGATGAGACGCGTCTGTGTGCCCGCTTCCCCAAAACGCCGAGCGATGGCCATGAGGTTCTGCGCGGTCCGTTCGTTGTAGTCCACCGAGCCTTTCAGCCATTCCGTCCAGTTCCCGTGCCCGATCATGGCTTTCGCTTCGATGAGCCTCCGCCCGATCTCTATGCAGCTGTTGGTAATATAGCTTCTCGCCTGGTCTTTGATGGTGTTGATCTCGCCTGCGATCGTATTCAGATCCCGGCCCGCTGCCTGTTTCTCTATTTCGTTCATGCTTCTGCTCCTCTCCTTGCCCTGGCCTCAAATTCCCGCAAAAATGAAAGCGCCTGCGGGTTTGAAATTTTCTGATTGTATTTCTCTCTTGCCTGCAAAACGTGCCCGTCCCGCGGATTGACCTCTACTGTGACGTAGCTCTTCTGCGGGTCTTCGTCTCTCCGCAGGAAAACCACGTCCGTCTTCCCGTCCGCGACGCGCTCCATATATCCGCCCACGCAGTTATGCTGCTGTTTCCCTTCTTCGATGAGATCATACAGCTTCTCCGGCACGACGATGCGTAGGCCGTATCGTTCGCTCCTCATCCGGTACTTCTCGGCCAGCGCCGGCCGGCGTTCTTCGTATCTCTTTTCCAGTTCCCTGTTTTTTATGAGCTGGATACACTGGCCCGTCCGCCTGTGCGCCGCCTGAAAATCTTTCGGCCACAGTACGTCTTTCTTCATTTCCATGCCCAGCTTCCGGCACTGCTCGATATAGTCCGTGTATTCTGACAGGTCGCAGTCTTCCTTTTCGCCGTACCGCTTCCACTTCCCGGGCGAGACCAGCTTCATCACGTCCTTCGTCCGTTCTTCTTCTGCTCTGACGGTATTCCAGTATGGCGGCCAGATCTCCGCCGCGTCCCGCAGCGCCGCTTCCCGGTGGAACCGCTTCCACGCCAGCCATGCCCGCAGGCAGGTTTCTTTCACCGGTGCTTCCAGCAGAAAGGCTTTGTCGTCCTTTGTGAGGTGCGTACGGAAGATGCCGTCGATCGTCTTTCCCCGCCAGTTGAAGAGATCCCATGCATTCGTGCTCCCTTCCGCGTAGTCGAGGAGCAGTCTTTCGAGCCCCATTTTTGACAGGTATTCCCACGCCCTGTATTTGGCGAACAGCTGGAAAATTTTGATATAAACGTCGGACTCTGCGCGCCTCATCCGCTCGAACCGGTGCCAGCGGCACCATTGGAAGGGCGTTCCTTTGACCGCTTCCCGCAGGCAGTCCGTCGGGCTTCCGATCTCGGCCCCTTTGTTTTGCCATCCGTTTCCCGTAAAGACGCCCATCCGGGAATGAACGTCCTTCACCATGCGGTATCCTTCTTTCCATTCTTTCCCGCAGCTGTCCCATTTCCCGTCCAGAATGGCCATGGCCGCTCCCCGGCCGTAGGAAAAGACGATGGCGCTGTCCGTGAACATCCTTTCTCTCTCCGCGAATTCTCTTCCGAGCCCCCGGTCTATGACAATGCCCCGGCAGATGATGCTGCTCCGGTCAATGTCCGAGCGTTCCCACCAATAGAAAAATCCCTTATCCCACAGCACGCCGTTTCTCGTGATGACTTTCACTTTCTTCCCGCACCGCGGGCAGTTGACTTCATCGCCGTGTTTCCAGGTCTTGTATACGTCCGGCCAGATCGCGGAAAGGTCCATTGTCTCCCCGCAGTGAGAGCAGCGGGCGATCCGTTTCCTTGTCCCTTTGCGTACAAGCAGATAATCCGGCAGCATCTCCCGGGCGTAGCGCTCCGCTTCCGGCGGATACTGATCCAGCCCTCCGGGGAAATGCCGTTCCAGCTCTTCCGCGGTCTGCGGCAGGGGCATCCCCGTCCAGTCTCTTTTCTTCATGGCGCGCCTCACAGCAGGTCATCCAGACTGATCCCGGCGATCTTCTTTTCTTCCGGCAGTCCGTAATAAGCCCGCACATGCGTATAGACTTCTTCATCCGCTGCCACAGCCACGCCGTTCCGCGCCTGCTTGATGTATATGTCTTTCAGGTGCTTCATGCATCCTTCTATGGATTTCCCTTCCGCGGCGATGAACACTTCATCTTCCGGCCGCTTCTTCAGGTGCTCCAGCAGGTACTCTCCGATCTTCTTTTCCCCGGCGCCCTTCTCCTGCTCTTCCCTGATCTTTTTTATCGTGTCTTCCAGCATAATGGTCTCCTTTCAGTGATTCGGAAATTCCGAATATCTTAAATGTTCCTTCGTATCAGGGTATAGCTCTGATACGGAAAACCCGCCGGGCCGCTTCCGTTCCACAGGCTCTCCCTGTCTACCCTCCACTCTTTCCTGTCCGGCGGCTCTGTTTTCCACCCCGCCGCGCGGATGATCTCCACACGGATCTTCGGCTTTTTCAGGTTCGTGCTCGCCACGAAGCGCCGCGAGAAGATTGGGTCTTCGCTGCGGAACGTTTCCAGTCCGTTCTTCACGATATACCCGGCCAGTTTCGGCCAGTAGCCCGACCTGTCCAGATGCCTTGTGTTCACCCGCGGATAGGGGCAGGCTTCCGTCCTCGCCGTTTCCTGCCAGGCGTTTTCCACCAGTTCCGGGTCGATCTTCGTGAGGACCATGTGGAAATGAACGGCGCCCCGCTTCCCTCTTCCAACGGAGAGGATGTATTTCAGCTCCTTCCCCGCCTTCCGGAACAGTTTCCGCAGACGCTTTCGGAAATGGCCGATGTCTTCCCGCACAGTCTCCGCCGTCGGTCTCGCTTTCGGCGGATAGGTGAAAGTCATCCACAGATCGCCCGGCCGGAAATTGCAGTGAAGCAGATCGAAGCAGTTCTGCTCCGCCCGCTTGTCCTGCCAGCGCTTCACCTTCTCCGCCGTCGGCTTCTCCCGTCCCCACCTCTGTTCTTTTGTTCCGATCCGGCCGGAAATATATTTCGCCACCCGGATCACGTTCCCGCAGAAAACGGTCTTTCTCAAATACTTGCCCTTCCTCTTCATGCCCGCTCCTGAAAATTTCTTCGGGCGGGCTCTCCGTTTCCGCAGATACGGAGAAAATTTTTCTCCCCGTGTCCTGAAATGAATACTCTTAGCAAGCCCGCCGAGGCACAGACCCGGGCTGCGAAAATTCCTCTCCACCTGTGCTATAATGAAGAGGAATGAAGAAGCGCAGCCCGCTTTCATTCGTGTGAGTCAGCAGTTCGCCCTGCTGGCTTTTTTCTTTTGCTCCGATTTTTCTTCCGTCCGGTTCGCTCCCGTCAATTTGTCCCGGAATGTGCACCGCTGCACCGCTTCCAGATAATGCCGGCAGTGCAGGCAGTGGCTCTGGCAGGCCAGCCCTTCCGCCTTCCGGCAGGATACCGTGTGATGGAGCTCTTTCCCGCAGATCGCGCAGTACCGGTTCTGATAGTCTTCAATGACCTTCCCGCCGCACAGCTCTGTCTGCGTCTTCACGGCATTCCGCCTTCTTTCAGCGGACACCACCGGGGCCGCGTTTTCGGCGGGTGCGGGCCGCTGAACCGCTTCCCGATGCGCGCGCACATGTCATTCTTCCAGACGCCCGACTTCATCGCGATGTGCGTCAGGTACTTGCACTCTTCGCACCGTTTCGGAAGGACAGGCATTGTTTCTTCACCGTGCATCCCTTCCTGACGGCCCGTATCCGGCACTCTTCCTTCAGCGCCTCTACGGCCTCGATCTCTTCTCTGTGCCGCTGCCTCCATGCTTCCACCTCCCCGCAGGACAGATACTCCAGGATCTTCTCCCGGATCTCGTATTCTTTCGGCCCGTGGATATACTCCGTGTGCTCCCGCAGATCGGCGGAGATCACATTGTCCTCCCTGTCCATCGAGGGGCACCCGTTTCTGTGCCGCACGTGGTGCAGCACGTAGTCCCGCCCCGGCGCGTCGATCCCGATATGCACTTTGTATGCCTCATGGCACGCCAGGTCCCGCTTCCACGCCAGCTCCCGGAGCGGCCCGTAATACTTCGTTTCCCGTTTCTGCATTGATATCCTCTTTCTTTTCGATCATGACGATCATATACCGGTGCTTTACCGTCTTCTCTTCGTAAAAGCTGTAGCCATCGCAGTCTTTGTTCAGCCAGGCATCCACCGATTTTCTGGCATAGCGCACGGAGAATTTCGTATGCCCATCGGCGATCGTCTGAATTTCTTTTTCTATCTCCGCCCATTCCCTGTCGTCTTCTTTTGTCATGGTGCCCTCCCCGCTGCCAGACTAGCCACATACAGCACCGCCGCGGTCATCGACAGGAGCGCCATGACCGCGCCCGCTCTTCTCAGCCAGTCCATCACGCGTCCTCCGGCAGAGGCATATCCTTCATCTCAGCACAGAAATTCCTGACCGCTTCCTCTGCCACCTGCTCCGGCGTCGTCTTCCAGCACTTCGCCCACTCTTCGAGCAGTTCGTATTCCCACGCCGTGACTCTGATCTTCAGCTTTTCCATATTTTTCCCTCCGTCCGTGCAGCGCCTTTATTCTTCTACATGAGCGGCCATTACGACGGCTTCCACGTCGCCCGTATCTTTTCGGACGAACCACACCCGCTTCCCGTCCTCCGACAGGAATAAATCGCAGTTATCCGCCTTTTCGAGCAATGAAAACGCCCGCTCTGATATCCAGGCCGTCTTCTCTTTCGTGCTCAGGAGATGCAGCATGTCATCCATGCCGTACTGATATCGATTCGTCACCGTCAGCTGATGCTCCCTGTTCGCGTCCTCCAGATTCCGCTCCATTCCCGGCACGGCATTCCAGCATGTCACGTCATAGGGATTCTCATTTGGCGGGAACCGCACAAGCATGAAATCGAAGATCGCCACATACAACGCGTCGTCCTTCGCACAGTAGCTGATCTCATTTCCCTTCTCGAATTTCTTCATGAGCGCGGCGCGGATCTTCCTGTAATTCAGCATGTTTCCCTTCCCTCCTTTCTTTCGCAGTTCGCCATGACAGCTGCTTCGATCCCTTTGACGATATTCATCGCATCATCCGGTTCTCTGGAAGCAGCTTCTATGATGATGCCCGCCAGGACGGCGGCGAAATTACGCACGTCGGGAATCGTATGGCTGGCTCTCGCTGTTCCGTCTTCTTCATTGAGCACGGCCAGAATGTACTGCTTTCCTTCGAGAGCGTCCGAAGCCGCCTGGAAAGCGTTTTCCTGATTCATTCCCTGTCTCCTTTCAATCTCTGTAAAGTGCGGATATGCCTTCCCATGCGCACTGCTTAGAGCAATATTTCTGCTCCTTTTTCTTCGGCGGTATCGTGAACGTCTTTCCGCACACCGGACAGACCCGGATGATCTGTTTCTTCGGTTTATTGGAGAAATACCGTTGCTGACATTCTTTGGAGCAAAACTTTTGATGGCTGTTCTCCGTTTGAAAGAGTTCTCCACAGCACTTACACCGCTTTTGAATAGGGTCCCTCTCGCCGGGCGGCTTCCATTCCGGCAGTGCTCCGTCCGGGCACGCGTACAGGCATTGGTACGGCCAGTACGTCTCACTCTGGATCTCCGAGCCGTCTTTTCTCAACTCTCGGACGACCAGCGTCGCGCCGCGGGCAATGAAGCCGACCGCCGTACCGAGGACGGGCTTCCCGTTTGGCAGGCGGAAATACATCGTCATGCCTGTCGTCTTCGTGAGCCGATGCCATTCCTCCGCTGTCATTTGATACGCTCCACAGTCACCCGCAGCGTCTGCCCCGGCCGGAGCGCCGCCGCGTCGGTGATGCCGTTCTGCTCTTTGATCGCCCGTACCACATCTCGGATATCATCCTGCTCAGTGGCAAGGCGCGCCGCGAGATCCCACACCGTGTCGCCCGCTTCCACCGTGGCCACATAAGTCACCGTCTCCATGTCCGGCGGTTCGCTGATCTGCCACGCATACGCCGCGCCGCCGATCATCACCGCCGCGGCCGCCATTGCCATCACTTTTTTCATGCTTCCCTTCTCCTCCTATTTGAAATCACGATATCCGCCACCTGCGACGAATGCGTTTTTAAGCCGATACGCAGCGCTCCCCGCGCCTCAATCCATTTCCTCAATCCGTCTACCGGTATGATCGTCTTCCTTCCAATCTTGATGGCGGGAAACGAGGTTTCATTCTTGACCCAGTCCAAAATGACGCCGATCCCTACCGTGCACATTTCAGCTGCCTCCTCCGGAATGACAGCGATTTTCTCTTTGCTTTCCATTTCTCCTTCCTCCTCTGCCTCCCTGTTATAATCTGTATAGAAAGGACGTGAACAATCATGTATGACACTAAGCATTTCTATTCCACCGCTTTAATCTGTGAAGGCGGTCATATTCTCTGTACGAATTTGGAAAAATATCCCGAGCAGAATATTCCCTATTGCCCAAAATGCCACGAGCCATGTATATCAAAATGCCCGCATTGCGGTGCTCCAATTCACGGGGATTTCATGGGAATCGCCTATCCTCATTCCACTTACTTGAATGCAAGAGGATATGTGCCTTCAGAATATCCTGAAAAAAGAGTTCTGTGCATTCAGCCGATTAACGAACCGCCTGCCTTCTGTTACAACTGCAGTAGCCCCTATCCCTGGACAAAGCAGCTTCTTGAAGAAGCTGAAAAAATCGTAGATCTTATGGACGACCTTACAGAGGAACAGAAAAATACATTGAAAGGATGTTTCCCGGACCTCATTACGGATACCATTAAGACCACTACTTCTGCTCTTACAGTAGAAAAAATCCTTCGTTCCGTAAGTCGTATTCCTGTGACTGCTTTGCAGAACATTCTTTACACGAAGCTAACAGATACTGCTCTTACTTTTCTTGGATGGAAATAGAGCTGACATTCTGGAACATCTCATTGAGCCTATCTATATACCCCTCATTTACAGGTGGAGTATCTTGGATAAAAGCATTCGCTCTCGTGATGTACAGGGTATAAAACTCCATCTTTAGTAAAGCCAGTCTTCGTATTTCCTGAGCCGTTATGCCTTCCCGCTCCATTTCCTGTCTGACGCGGATCATGTCGGCTCTTTCTTTTTCGTCAATCACAGCAATCCCTCCCTTCTTCTGTGGATTCCTTATTGCTTTTCCCTGTCTTTGGAACAGAAACCGTCACGGCGCATTTGCATTTGTACTTCTCATTCCTCCCACGCCCCCTGTCGTATACTGAATACGGAAAGGAGGTGATCCCCATGAATATGATTCCTGTTCAATCATCCAATGTGTCCTTCATCGGATACGAGAACGGCCTCATTTATGTTCAGTTCCACAGTGGAGCAGTCTATCAGTATCGTGCGAGCGAAGAACTGTTCCGCCAGTTCCTTGCTGCTCCGTCCAAAGGCCGCTTCGTCCATCAGTACCTGACGCCGCTCCCCTACGACCGCATTCGCTGACCGGTACGGAAAATTCATCTGATACCATTCGCACCTGCACGTCCGTCACAATCACCGCATCGTGGGGCGTGCAGTTTTTTTGCATGAATGCCGCCACCGGTTCGCACAGCCTCATCAGTTCCTTCTTCATCGCTTCATCCATTTCTCATTCCTCCTCCGCCTCCCTGCCGTATACTGAATACAGAAAGGAGGTGAATACCATGTCATTTACAGAAGACCAACTCACCCGCATTTCTTCCGAACTGGCGATTCTTACTCTTCAGCGCCGTATCGGAAATCTGAATAAGCCAGTCCCCTCTCCGGACAGCCTTCGGGAAATCGATCTGTATCAGGATGATAAAACCGTAGTCCATAACTTCCTTTGCCACTTCGCAGACATCCGTGAAGAGCTGAAGCGGCAGTCAGAAGAAATGGAATAATCAAATCTCCCTCCTTCCAAGAATGGCCCGCACATGGCCGAAGACCTCATCGAGGTCCCCTATCTGCGCGCCATTCTTTTTTAGTGCCTCAATCACATCCTCTGCGGCGCGCTCGAAAGCCTTCTGCCGCTCCGCAAAATCCGGAACCCCGCGCACTTCATCATGGGGAATCATGCTTCTTCCCTCCCTTCGCATCACCCGGTCAAAACAAAAGTTCTATATGCAGAGTGATGCGGCAGCTGCACTCTTTTTCCATGCATTTCACTTTTAGAATCAACTCCTTCGCATCTTCCCATGATCTGACTTTGGCTCTCACAACAACTTCCAGCATCGGCATTCTCTGCACCTCCTCACCACGGAAACTTCAGCTTTTTCCTCAGGTCCATCATCGACAATGCCTCGCCGGTGACAGGCATATCCTGAAGCAGCCATTTCACCGTGCCGGCGAATCCATCGAAATCCGCAGCCGTCATTCCTTCCCTGTGCATCACTTCAAGGAAATCCAGAATGACGGCTCTTTTTCTCTCTTCCGTCAATTCCCACGCCTCATTTCACCCTCCGCCCTTCTGTATACTGAATACAGAAAGGAGGTGAATACCATGACCGACAACACCTACATATATCGGGTAGACTGCTCCCACTTGTCCCGCGAGCAGTACATCGCCATGCTGGATGCGTTCGACTCCTGGTGCGCCGTCTGCTTTGACCGAGACGACGACGCTCAGATTTTCCAGTCACTCTGGACCGGCGAAGAAGACCTTCGCGATTTAATATCCATCCCAGACGGATGCTCCGTACTGCGTTCCCGCAGCTGATGTTGGAAACGATGCGTATTACCGTGCGCATCGTTTTTTTATTCCGCCTTTTTCGGGTCTTTCTTCATAGATACCGTCACTGCACATTCGCAATGAAACTCCTTCTCCATACGTTCTGCCATGCGGACAATCTCCTCCAGGTCCTCGGCATCTGCCACAACGATATGTACTTTCATCCCCCACACCTCCTTTCAGCCGGCCGGGCGGGAGGGCCGCCTGGCTCTTCTCCTTCTTTTTATTTTGTTTCCTTTAGGAAACTTTGCGGCAAAAAAATATTTCCATTGTCTTTTCAACCGAAAGATTCAATGCCTCGATAATTCTTACTATTTCATCTCTTGTGAACTCATGGATTCCGCGTACTTTTTTATTCCACGTCGATCGATTCATGTTGATTTTAGTAAGAAACTCCTGTAATGAATACCCTTTCAGTTTTATTTCTGCATACAGCATATTCTTATTCATCCTGTCCCCTCCCTTCGTTGTTTCCTTTACGATACTTACATATTACCACTTCCATCCCAACGTGTAAATATTTTAGGAAACATTTTTCTCTCTATTTTTCATTTTTGTTGATTTTTAGAAACAAACGCTGTATTATGTTTACAAGGAGGCTTTTTGAATGACCATAAATGAGATGATAAAGAAAAGACGCCTTGACCTTGGATTGACCCTTGAAGAAGTAGCAGAACATGTGGGTGTAGGAAAAGGAACCGTCCAGAAATGGGAAACCGGCTCTATCAAGAATATGCGCCGGGACAAAATGGCATTGCTTGCAGAAGTATTAAAGATCCCACCGACTTTCCTTCTTTTTGGGGAGCAGGATATACCAGAGGCATCGATTGCTCCATTATGCCCCATGAACTGCACGGATCATGAAAAAGATCTGATCCGCAAATACCGCTGTCTGCCTCCGCCCGTGCAGAACGCCGTGGATACCATGATCGACGGCCAGTACGAACTCGTCCGCCCCCGGGTCAAGAACGAAGAGGAAATCTCTTAGTCATAGATTTTCACACCCGCCCCCACCGCCGGTGATTTTGTTATTCTTTCCTATATTTGACAATATTCCTTAACGCATTTATAATGGAGATACTTAAAAGAGAGTGCTGGAATCTCTACGGGGACCAGTGCGGAAAAAGTCTTCTCCATTATCGGAGGAGGCTTTTTTTGTGAAAGAATTCAAGACGATTAATGAACAAATCACATTGCTTCGTTCGAGAGGACTTGTGATCCCCGATGAAAGCAAGGCCTATCTGTATCTTCTCACGAACAATTATTACAATATCATTAATGGGTATAGTAAATATTTCCCAATGGATGGGGATAATTACACATCGGGAACAACCTTTGACGAGGTATGGCATCTTTATCTTTTTGATAAGGAACTGAAACAGGCATTCTTCGAGGCGATTCTTAATGCCGAAGCACATTTACGGGCTGTTTTCGCTCATCGTTTCGCAGAGATGTTCCCTTCCCCGTCGTATGCATATCTTCATACAGATTGTTATGACAATTCAAAGATCCTCTCTGTCGGCAGCACCATAGCCCGTATTTCGGGGCTGATCAACTACCAGAAGGAGATCCCCGGAACGAGCATTCGTCATTATTTCCATCAGTATCACAATGTTCCTATCTGGGTTCTGGTCAATCATATGGATTTCGGCACGCTTCGGTATATGCTGTCCTCTGTGCAGTCGGATCTGCAAAATGCAGTAGCAAAAGACATGCGCCATTTTATTGATGCGCACATACCGGAAGCAGAAAAATTCGATCCCGAAACCATGCTGAGTTTTCTTGCAAATATCAACGATGTACGAAATGTATGCGCTCACAATAATCGACTCATTGATTTTAAATGCCGACGCGACAGCCGATATTGGGCTCCCCTTCATGCACGATCCGGCATTACGAAGAATTCCGACAGACGTACTGTATATATGGTATTTCTCTCTCTCCAGTGCTTCTTAACGACAACGGAATACAGCACCCTGAATAATGCAATCCGTAAGAGGATGAATCGTCTCGGCAACTGTCTTGTCTCTATTTCCTTAGACGATGTTCTCTCTTTATTGGGCTTCCCTTTTAACTGGAATAGGATGCCAAAGCTTCTACAGGGCTAAAAAGCACCATCATTTGACTTCATCCCCTATATCCCGTATCATGGGTTCAGAGTGAGCCGGGGCGTATTGCACAAACCGGACGAAGAAAGCCTTGATACGGAAACGTGTCAAGGCTTTTCTTTTTATGGAGGTTCTATCATGAAAAAGATTCTGATTTCCTGCGCCGTCGCGCTCGTGTCCGTTTTCCCCGCTTCCGCTTCCAATATGGGATACTACTATCCTTCATTCAGCGGATATCTCTCTTCCTATGACCCTACAGCAGAAGAAATCGGCCGGTATATCGACGAATACGAGGAATATGTACGCGGCTGCCGGGAGGATATCGAAACGATCCTCCGCGCGAAGGAGCAGGCAGACTCGGAAGTAGAAATGGCACTCCAACAATACAAGATGTCCCACATGTATTGATGCAAAGTAAAAGGCCCTCTTATATCTGTGCATATTTTGCGCATTTTTGCACTCCAAAATAAAACTCTGTGCAAAATATCCATTTTTTGCACAGTTTGCTTTTCAACTATGCATGTTTCTTGTATTTTTGCACAGTTGTATGGAGGATGAAATGGCTTATAAAAATTTACTTTCTCTTTTTCATCAAAATGAATTGGAATGGGAAAATATGTATCAAACTCTTTTTCATTTCCCCCTATCACGCCATATTGATATAAAAATCAAACAGTTTAACTCTCAAGCGGAACCGAATTCTGCATTTTTCTACTACACGGAAAATATGGTGTTATGCCTGGAGGAAATCACAAAGAGTTACGCTGCTCTTGTGATTACCGAAAAAGAAATTCCTGGCGTTGCCATAGGGCAATTTACAAGAAACTGCCTGATTGAGGAGATTCAGTCCAGCAACGACATCGAAGGTGTCCGCAGCACGCGTCGGGAAATCAGTTTGGCCATAGACGAGCAGAATGACCCAAAGAACATGAAGAAGCTGCGCATGTGGAGTATCGTAAATAAATACGATAAACTGCTAAATCTGAATAATATCGCATTTAATACGAGTGACGATCTTCGAAAATTTTATGATGAATTTATCTTGGATGAAATCCGAAACAATGATCCGAAGGACATTCCCGACGGAAAGATTTTTCGCGCAGGATCAGTTGACGTAGATTCCCCTACTGGAAAAGCCATTCACCGTGGAGTATATCCTGAGGAGAAAATCATTCGCTACATGAATACAGCCCTTGCTTTTCTGCATGATGAATCGATTCCCGCATTGATTCGAATTTCCGCTTTTCATTATCTTTTTGGATATATTCACCCATTTTATGATGGGAATGGCCGCACATCCCGTTTTATTACATCGTATTATTTATCAAAGATTTTTGACCCTCTGGTCGCTATCCGACTATCTTTGACGATAAAAAAATCTCTTCGTGTATATTACAAATTGTTCGAGGAAACGAATGCCCACGGAAACCGTGGAGACTTGACGCCTTTTATTTCCGGCTTTCTGTGGCTGATTCTGAAGAGCATTACGCGTGTCAATGATCTGCTTCTGGATAAGAAAAAAATCCTGAAGACTTCCGCCAAAAAGCTAAAAAGCATCATCAGCGATGATAAGAAATATCGCATTTATTATATTTTGCTTCAGGCAGCTCTTTTTTCTCAGGAAGGCATTTCTCTTGAAGAATTAGAGAAAGTGACGGGCCTGAAGACCCGTACGCTGCGCTATAAAATTTCTTCTTTCCCTCCCGATCATGTCCTCGTCAATAAATCACACAGGGCTCATCGGTATCGCCTTAATCTTAGTATTTTGCCTAAAGAATAATAAAAAGGCCCCACACATACGGCTAATATGCACGGGGCCGGGCCGCCGGGATTGCCGTCCCGTCGGTCCATGTAACCTTCCTTACCAAGGGCTGATTACTCTTTCATTCTACCATAATCAGCCCCTTTTTACTCATGCCAAAGGAGGCTGATTTTTTATGGCTCAGAAAAGAAAAATGCGTGCGGACGGCCGTTATGAAGCGACGGCGCGCGTGAACGGAAAGAAAAAGCATTTTTACGGGGCGACCCGCGCGGAAGCGAAGCGAAAACGAGACGAGTATGTAGAGCTCATGGACCGCTGCCCGCTTGCGGAAAAGAGGATCACTCTCGCGGAGTGGTGCGAGGCGTGGGCAGAGAGTATCGGCCCGACTGTAGCCGCTTCCACGCAGACGAGCTACCGGGAGATGCTGCGCCGCCTCATCGTACGGGGCCCTCTCGGAGACGTGCTGCTCCATGAACTTCGCCCGGCGATGTTCCGCGCGTACTGGCAGCAGCTTCTTGACCGCGGCCTGTCTCCGCGCAGTGTCATCTACTGCCATACCGTATGCAGCATGGCATTGAAACAGGCTGTCCTGGACGGAGCAATTATCGCCAATCCTCTACAGGCTGTACGCCGTCCCCGTATGGTCAAAAAAGAAGTGCGTGCCATGACGCGGGATCAACTGGATCGGATCATCGCCGCCGCGGAGGATCCTCTGTACCGGGATATCATCACTCTTGCGGCTCGCACGGGTCTCCGCAGAGAAGAGCTCCTCGGCCTCGCGTGGAAGTATGTGGATCTGGACCACGGCTTTCTGACCGTCGCGCAGACGGTGATCTGCACCGGCGGTACAGCGCGTATCGTGCAGTCCGCAAAAACAAAATCCAGCCTGCGAACGATCGCACTGGACGGAAAGGCGCTGGATGTTCTTCACGCCCGGCGCGCATCCTGTCTGCGGGCGAAGCTCGCCGATCCCGCCTATCAGGATCTGGATCTTGTCTTTGCGCGAGAAGACGGCACTCCTGTTCATCCGGACAGCGTGAGCCATTGGTTCCGCCGGTATGCGGATTCCTGCGGCCTGCATGATTTTACGTTTCATTCTCTCCGCCACACTCATGCGACTCTCCTGATCCAGGCGGGCGTCAATTTCAAATCCGTACAGGCCCGGCTCGGGCACAGTACATTCAATACCACCATGGACACGTACGCCCACGTGACGAAATCTATGGAGGAAGAAGTCGTCAAGGTGATCGAAAAAACGATCTGATGACCGTCTCAAATACACTGGTCGTCAAATGGTCGTCAGACGCATTGGCGGAGAGAGAAAGCGAAAAAGACACCATCGGTGAAATTCCCGATGGTGTCTTTCCTTTTTGTGGTGCCGGAGGCGGGACTTGAACCCGCACGAGGTTGCCCCCGTCAGATTTTGAGTCTGATGCGTCTGCCATTCCGCCACTCCGGCTTATTGCGCTGACGGACTTTATTTTATCACAGGCTTCTCCGGTCAGTCAATCTTTTCCGCGGCAATACGGCCGGCCGTTTCCAGCGCGCCGTGATCGGTTTGATCCCACCGGATGGGAGTCAGAGTGATCTTGCCCCGATGCGCCCAGTAGACGTCTTCGCTGGGCGAGGAGCTCTTCATCGGTTTCCCGGAGAGCCAGAAGCCCCGGTGGCCGGAAGGATCTTTGAGCTCCATGATCGCGTTGTCGTAATGCTGAAGGCCGAGCTTCGTCACTTTCAGATTTTTCCAGGAAATGTCCTCTGTCTTTGGAATATTGAGATTGAGGATGCCTTTGAAGTGTTTTTCCGCAAAGTACGTTTCGATCAGGGAACGCGCGAATTCCGCCGCTTTTTTCAGGAATTCCGGTTCTTTGGCCGTTTCCGCGGAGACGGCTAAGGAGGGAATGCCGAAGAAAACGCCTTCCATGGCCCCGGCGACGGTGCCGCTGTAGAGGCAGTCGCTTCCCGTATTGAATCCGTTATTGATACCGGACACGATAAGGTCAGGCCGGTCGTCCCGCAGCCAGTATTCGAGTCCCAGTTTGCAGCAGTCCGCCGTGGTGCCTGTGCAGGCATAGACAGTAATATTTTCTCCCCAGCTGTCTTTTTCCCACAGGCGCAGGTACTGCTGAAGGGTGAGCGAGCTGGAGCAGGAACTCCGCCCCCGGTGCGGCGCGATGACGGTGATGCGCGCCAGCCCTTCGAGGGCTTTTGCCATGGCACGGATGCCCGGCGCTTCGACGCCGTCATCATTGGTCAGGAAGATATGCATCATTGATCGATCTCTTTCTTTCTGGTAAGGGACGCATCCTGGAACTGGATGCCTCTCGTGTGGATGGTGTGCACCCATCCTTTTTTATGCCGGTCCAGGTAGCCCAGGAAAGTCACCGGTATCCAGGAATACATGAAGAGCGGATACAGGAGCCAATAGAACCAGATCTTTGCCGGCACTTTGATCTGCAGGAGCACGATCAGCGGCAGGATGTACTGGAGCACGGTAATGACGGTCCAGAACTGCGACGGCAGAAGTTTGTCATTATAGAGGATCACCGTGAAGCAGGGATGGAAAATATTGATATAGGTCATCACTGCGTAGAAGGTGGAGAGAAGCAGGAAATAGTTCTGAAGGAGCTGCATGATGCCGTCGAGGATGCGGATGCTCCTGCGACGGATACCTTCTTTCAACAGCTTCGGGATGTACCGCTCCGCGCAGTCGAACTGTCCCTGGGCCCAGCGTTTTCTCTGGCGGCAGGAAGCCATGAATCCGAGGGGCTTCTCGTCGTAGATGATCGCGTCGTGCACCCAGCAGGTGCGGATGCCATGGGTCAGGCACTTAATGGAAAATTCCATATCTTCCGTGAGGCATTCGCAGCCCCAGCCGTACTTCTCGATAACATCAGCGGCGATGCACATGCCCGTGCCGCCGAGAGCCGTGGAGAGGCCGATGTTGTATTTCCCCAGGTGCCACAGGTGGTTCACCGTCCAGAAGGCGATGGCAAAGGTGCCCGATACCCACGTATCGGTGGGATTCTTGGCGGAGAGGTAGCCCTGAAGGACTTTCTGCCCTTTCAGCAGGCGGCTGTTCATTTCCAGGAGGAAATCCAGGTGTACCAGGTTGTCCGCGTCGAATACGCAGAAAGCGTCATACCCTTTGTTAAGGGCAAAGATCTTCGGGAAAACCCAGTCCATGGCATAGCCCTTGCCGACAAGTTTTTTATTGAAGCGCTCGAAAACGTGAGCGCCCTTGTCTCTGGCGAGCTGAGCCGTGCCGTCCGTGCAGTTGTCCGCAATGACGTAGACGTCATAAAGTTCCTTCGGATATTTCAGGATTTTCAAATTGTCCAGAAGATCACCAAGCACCATTTCTTCATTGTGCGCCGGAATGACGATGGCGAATTTGTTTTTCGGCGTGAGGATTTTCTTTTCCTTCACATGCCAGGAGCCGAAAATTGCCAGCACAATGTAGTAGGTCGTGAAGAAGATCACGATCCACTGTACAGGAAGCATGATGATATCCAGTGTGTAATTCATAGGTCCGTATTATCTCCCGCTGTGCATTCTGCGTCTGCGCTTGCGGAGCGCTTTGCGATGATTCTGCCAGGTATTGAGGATGCCGAAGAAAATGAATCCCAGGCAGAGCGCGGCGAACCATGCCGCCGGATGCAGGAATGTAAGAACGCCGAAAAGCGCCAGGCAGACCACGAGCGATTCCCAGTGAAGCTGATCCGCGCTGGCCCCCTTATTGTCAGGATAATGGATCTCGCTCACCATGAGGAACGCCACGAGAAGGATGAGCGCGATGAGGACCGGCGGCCAGAGCACCGCACCGGACAGGATGTATCCCGCGGTGATCATTCCCGTCATCGGGCAGGGCAGGCCCTGGAAATAGCCGTGCACTTCATCGCTTTTCACATTGAAGCGTGCCAGCCGGAACGCGCAGGACACCGCCAGGAGCGCGCACGGAATGAGCGCCGCGAATCCGTAATCCCGGAGCTGGGACGCATAGAGCAGTGTCGCCGGAGCGATGCCGAAAGAAATGTCGTCGCACATGGAGTCCAGCTCGACGCCGAGCGGCCCCGTCGTGTGAAGCGCGCGGGCCGTGCGCCCGTCGAAGAAATCCGCCACCATGGCGATGAGGATCAGAATGGCTGCCGGCTCAAAATAGCCTTCCACCGACATGAAAATAGACAGCGCGCCGCAGAATGCATTCGTAGCGGTCACGGTATTGGCAATCCAGGATTTGTTCAATTATTTCAGCCTCCCTACGATCGTAACGCCGCCGCAGACTTTATCTCCTTTTTTCACGAAGATATCCGCATCGCCCGGAATGTAGAGCTCCGTGCAGGAACCGAATTTGATCATGCCGTAGAGCTCGCCTTTCCGGATCTCCTGCCCGAGTTCCTTCCACAGCACGACGCGCCGCGCGAGGATCCCCGCGATCTGCACGACCAGCACAGACCGGTCTTTCCCGGTGATCCCAATGGCGCCTCTTTCATTTTCATAACCGACACCGTCCGTATAGGCGGGGCGGAACCGGCCCTGCGTATAGGACATGAGAGAAATCTTCCCCGCCATGGGCGCGCGGTTGGTATGCACGTTAAAAACAGAGAGAAATATGGTGATTTTATGGCATTTCTGCCCGAGGAAAAGGTCTTCGTCCACGCCGTCTTCTACGGCCATGACGGTACCGTCCGCCGGCGAGACAAGGATATCCTCTCCGTCGGGGATCTCTCTTTTCGGGCAGCGGAAAAAATAGGCGAAGTACAGCATCAGGACGAAAGGCACGACTGCCGCGTGATGCCATCCGGCGCACGCCAGGATCAGGGCCGCCGCGCCGGTCACCCCGATGAAGGGATACCCTTCCTGTATAATCAGCGGTTTTGTTATGGCTCTGTCCACCGGCCTTCCTCCCTTTCTGCCGCACTAAAAAACAGATCAGTCATTCCCCGCTCCGTGTTTTCTTCCACGCTTTGACCGCCGCCATATACCTCGGCAGCGCCATCATGCGCCCGATACGGCTCGGCTGGAGAAAGAGGCGGTATGCCCATTCCAGACGATGCCGCTGCATCCAGAGGGGCGCTCTTTTCAGGTGACCCGACATGATGTCGAAGACGCCGCCTACGCCCATGCCAAGGACAGGGCCCAGCTCCTCCTTGTGATCGGAGAGCCAGGCTTCCTGCTTCGGAACGCCCATGCCCGCCAGGAGGAGCTTCGTGCCCTTTTCCCGTATCTCTTGTATAATCTTTTTTTCTTCTTCCCCGTCAAAGTATCCGTCGTGGACACCGGCCAGAAGAAGTCTGCCCTTCTTTTCACTGAAGTTTTTCGCCGCTGCCTCCGCGACGCCCGGCGCTCCGCCGAGGAAATAGACGGGCCATTTCTTTTCCGACGCCAGCAGGAGCAGCTTCTCTGCCAGGTCTGCGCCGGTCACACGCTCCGGAAAAGGCGTGCCCAGCTGCTCGCCCGCCCAAAGGATGCCCGCCCCGTCGGGAACGACCAGATCGCACTCGCCGAGAATGCGGCGCAGCTGATGGTTTCTCTGCGCCATCATCAGCATTTCCGCATTCGCCGTAGCGATGAGGTGCGGTCTGCCGGATTCTATCATGGCACAGCAGATCGCCACGGTTTCGTCCATCGTCACCGCGGCGATCTCCACGTCTAATACTTCATGAAAGGTCTTTACCAGATCAATCATTTCGCGCTGTAGTTCGGTGCTTCCTTCGTGATGCTCACATCGTGCGGATGGCTTTCACGCAGCCCCGCATTGGTGATCTGAATAAACTGGGTCTCATTGATCATGGTCTTGATATCCGGCGCGCCGCAGTAGCCCATGCTGGCTCTCAGGCCGCCGATGAGCTGGAAGAGAACGTCCGATACCGGTCCGCGGTACGGGATCTGGCCTTCGATGCCTTCCGGAACGAGTTTCTTCGCGCCGCTCTGGAAGTAACGGTCCTTGCTGCCCGCCTGCATGGCGCCGAGGGAACCCATGCCGCGGTAAGCCTTGTAATTCTTGCCCTGGTAAATGATCATTTCGCCGGGGCTTTCCATGGTGCCTGCCAGCAGGTTGCCCAGCATGACGCAGTTCGCGCCCGCGCCGATGGCTTTCGCGATGTCGCCGGAATACTGGATGCCGCCGTCAGCGATGATCGGCACGCCGTAGCGCTGCGCCGCCTGCGCGCAGTCATAGACCGCGGTGATCTGCGGTACGCCGATGCCGGCGATGATGCGGGTGGTGCAGATGGATCCCGGGCCGATGCCGACTTTGACGGCGCTCGCGCCCGCTTCAATGAGGGCTTCCGTCGCCGCGCCGGTGGCAACGTTCCCCGCGATGAGCTGCATGTGCGGGAACGTCTCGCGAAGCATGCGGATTGTCTTCAGCACGCCTTCGCTGTGGCCGTGCGCCGTATCGATGACGAGAACATCGGCTTTCGCCGCGAGAAGCGCTTCCGCCCGTTCTACCACGTCGGGGGTGACGCCGATAGCCGCCGCTACGAGGAGACGGCCGTCGCTGTCCTTTGCGGAATTCGGATATTTCCTCATCTTTTCGATATCTTTAATCGTGATGAGTCCCTTCAGATAGCCTTCACTGTCAATGAGAGGCAGTTTTTCGATGCGGTGTGCCTGCAGAATCTTCTTTGCTTCTTCAAGAGATGTATTTTCCGGAGCGGTGATCAGCCCCTCTTTTGTCATAACTTCGCTGATCGGCTTGAAAAGGTCGGTCTCGAAACGCATATCGCGGTTCGTAATGATGCCGACGAGCTTTCCGTCCACAGTGATCGGAACGCCGGAAATGTGGTACTTATTCATCAGATCGTCCGCGTCGGACAGGGTGTTGTCCGGGCTGAGGAAGATCGGATCGACGATGACGCCATGTTCGGAGCGTTTGACCTTATCGACTTCCTTGCACTGTTCGTCGACGCTCATGTTCTTGTGAATGACGCCGATGCCGCCTTCCCGCGCCATGGCGATGGCCATATCCGATTCGGTGACAGTATCCATGCCCGCGCTCATGACCGGAATATTCAGCTTGATCTCATTCGTCAGGTACGTCGTCACGTCGACTTCCCGCGGAAGGACATTGGAATGCGCCGGAATCAAAAGGACGTCGTCAAAAGTCAGTCCCTGTTTGCCAAACTTGTCTTCTCTCATCATTGACCTCCATCTCTTAAAATAAAACATTCTGCACATACTTATTTATTTTATTGTAATGCAAAAAAAACTTCGCCGCAAGCGAGAAAGGCGCGCCCGCAGCCGCCGAAAAACCGCCGCTCGCCTGCCAAGAAACGCTGACATATCCGCGTCTTTCCTCCCGACCGGGAGGGCCGAAACGGACGATCAGCGTTTCTTTCTGCCTGCCTTGCGCAGCCTGCATTTTCGTAATTTACATATTATAGCATATACCGGTGAATATACAACTGCCCGAGAAAAAACGGCGGGCATTCCTTTTCCCTCTCTCCGCGCGCGAAAAAAGCGCGGATGATCCGCGCCTTCTCAATGATAGATCCGCTCGAAAAATTTCCCGCCGAACCGCCGGGCCAGTTCCTCCCGGCAGTCCAGCCCCGCCGCGACAGCCTGCCGCGCTTCCGCCCGCGCCCGTTCCAGCAGCGGCAGGTCACGCAGAATGTCCGCCGCCCGCAGGTCGGGCATGCCGTGCTGATGGTAGCCGAAAAATTCCCCCGAGCCCCGGAGGAGGAGATCTTTCTCGGAAAGGAGGAATCCGTCCTGGATCTGCGTCATGAGCCGCATGCGGAGCCGGGCCGTCTCATTCCGGCTGTCCGTGTAAAGAATGCAGTAGGACTGCGCGCTGCCGCGGCCCACGCGCCCCCGGAGCTGGTGGAGCTGGGACAGGCCGAAGCGGTCCGCGCCGTACACGAACATGATGACCGCGTTCGGCACGTTCACGCCCACTTCGATGACGCTCGTCGCCACGAGGAGCTGTATCCGGCCCGCCCGGAAGTCATCCATGACCTGCTGTTTGTCTTTCTCTTTCATCCGCCCGTGCACCATGCCGCAGGAGTAGGAGGGAAAGACTGTGTCTTTCATTTCTTTCCACACCTTTTCCGCCGCTGCCAGATCCTGCTTCTCGCTCTCCGCGACGAGCGGGCACACCACGTAGACCTGCCGTCCCGCGTCCATCTCCTTCGCCATGAAACGGTACACCCGCGGGAGCATATCGCGTCCCACGGCGTAGGTCTTCACGGGATGACGGCCCGGCGGCATGCCCCGGATGGACGACACATCCAGATCACCGTACACGGAGAGCGCCATCGTCCGCGGAATGGGCGTGGCCGTCATAATGAGCGCGTGCGGCGCTTCCCCTTTCGTCTCCAACGCTTCCCTCTGCCGCACGCCGAACCGGTGCTGTTCATCAGTGATAACAAGGCCGAGGCGGGCAAATTCCACATCTTCCTCGATCAGGGCGTGCGTCCCGATGAGCACGTCCACCTCCCCCGCGCGGAGGGCATCGAGCAGCGCCCGCCGCTCCGCCGCCCGCGTCGTCCCCGTGAGGAGCGCCGGGCGGATGGGCAGTCCCTTATAGAACGAGGAAAGCGTCTGGAAATGCTGCTGCGCCAGCACCTCCGTCGGAGCCATGAGAGCGCTCTGATAGCCGTTTTCCGTCATCTTCGCGATGGCCAGCGCCGCCACGGCCGTTTTCCCGCTGCCTACATCGCCCTGCACGAGGCGCTGCATGGGAACGAGCCCTTCCATGTCGTCTTCGATATCGGAAAACGCCTTCTGCTGATCTGCGGTGAGCGCGAAAGGCAGATTCTTCACCGCCGCCGCCACGAGCGCGCCCGACGGCGCGCACTTGATGCCGGTCATGCCGGCTTCCCGTTTCTTTCGGAGCAGGAATATCCCCGCCTGCATGAAAAAAAGCTCCTCAAAAGCGAGGCGCTTCCTCGCTGCCTTCTGCGCATTCCAGTCTCGGGGAAAATGAATGGCTTCCACAGCCTCGCGGCGCCCCATGAGGCCCTCCCGGCGAATCACGCCGGCCGGCAGATTCTCCTCCAGCCCTTCCGTCTCCGAAAGCACTCTCCGGATCAGCTCCTGGAGCCTTCCCAGTTTTATTCCCTCCGTGAGCGGATAGACCGGGACCAGGCGGGAGAAACGGGACAGCTCCTCCGGTTCCGCGGCGACCGTGTCGGCATTCTGCATCTGGATCTTCCTGAAATTGAACTCCACCCGTCCGTAAGCAAGGACATGCATGCCCCGCGTAAATTCTTCCCGCTTCCAGGGCTGATTGAAATACACCAGATTCACCGCGCCCCGCCCGTCGGTAATGAGCACCGTCAGGATGGACATGCGCGGCCGGGGACGCGCCTCCCGCACATCCGCCACTTCGCCGTACACCGCCGCCTCCTCATCGTAAGAGAGCTCATCCATTGGGATGATCTTCGTCCAGTCCTGGTACCTGCGGGGATACAATCCCAGCAGATCTCCCACCGTGGAAATGCCGAGCCGCGCCAGCTTCTCCGCCATTTTCGGGCCGACGCCCTTCATCTTTGTCACAGGATCCGCAATGACCATCTGTTTTCTCCGTGCCGATAAAAATCTCCCCGCTCTTCTTCTCTTCCGCCGCGGGATAAACCACTTGCCTTTCCTATTATTTTATGATATATTACGAATGTTGCAATCACGAAAGCGCAAGGAGGTGTAGCACATGGCTCATTATTGTGAAGTATGCGGAAAAAAGACCGCCACTGGCATGAACGTATCCCACTCCCACCTGAAGACGAAGAGAACCTGGAAGCCGAACGTTCAGAGAGTACGCGTTGTGGTGGACGGCGAGGTTAAAAGAATGAATGTCTGCACCCGCTGCCTTCGTTCCGGAAACGTGACCCGCGCATAAGACCGCATAGACAGCCGGCAGGAGCCGGCTTTTTTGCTGCCCTTTTTCAGGCACAGAAAAAAGCGCCCATTCTTCATGAATGAGCGCTCTTTTTATTTCCCGTCAGTCCAGGTGATCGGCGAAATTCTTGATGATGACGATGGGCGTCTTCTGGCTGGCGTTTCCGAAAGGATTATCGATCAGGATCTGCGCGATCTGTTTCGGATCGAGGCCTTTGCTCTTTCCCAGCACAGCGGCGCGCTTCAGGTCATTCACATCAGCGATGACCGCGCCGTAGGCGCCGGTGGCTTTCACGATCTCTTCGCACACCTCATCCGTATCCGCCGGGCCGTAAACGATGCATTTGTCAAAAGGCGGCATCGTTCCCGTCACGTCGTCCGTAAGAGACGCCTGGCGGCACTTCGCGTAAAAGACACCGTTCTTCCCGGCAAGTTTGGCAAACGCTGCCGCGATGAACCAGAAGAGCATGCGCCAGCGGCCTTCCTTCTCCATGGCCGCCTGCATGCCGTAAATGCTCGCCATGGAGCCTGCCGCCGGAACAAAGCGGTTCATGAGGCGCGCCTGCCAGCACGGAGACAGCTCCTCCGGGCGGACATAGCGGTTCTGCGTGATCGCCACAACCGACTCCGCGGCGCAGACGATGTCCCTGTCCGTGATGTCGCCGCCGGCGTATTCCTTAATGGCGTCGACAATATTATCCTTATTCGTCAGTATCCGTGTGCGCACGGGCAACAATTCAAGTTCAGCCATGTTCCTTACCCCCGATGTCCCGCCGTATATTCATAAAGAGCCTCTCTCAGCTCGTCTTCCGTCAGCCAGATGCGGCCCTTTTCGTAGGCCCAGTCGCTTCTTCCCACCGTCTGATAGATCACATCCAGCGGCATGTCCGGAAATTCTTCCAGCGCTTTCAGGATGCCGCCTTCTTTCGCTTCCAGTGTCAGCTGCACCCGGAGCTCCACCGTTCTTCCGCGCTCCACGATGAGCGCTTCCCAGTAATCGTCCGTGCGGGGGCGGGCCGTATCCATGAGAAGAGCCCGCACGTTCACACGGTCATACTGCTCCTGCGGCATGTAGGGGCGGGCGAAAGCGTCCATGATCGTGCCGTTCTGACGGCCCACATTCTTGATCGGCACCGTGCAGGACAATTCTGCCCGGCGGCTGTCCATGGAATCCACCTTAAACGGCGTCTTCTTGCCTTTCAGCAGGCGGAATTCACAGTCTCCCTGCTTCGCCGCCACAAGCCAGTACGCGATAAATCCGAGGCAGACCAGCAGGATGACTGCCGCCGTTATATTAATGATCACACTCAGCATAGCCTACAACTCCTTACAGCTCCGCCAGCCGCACCGGCACGGCTTCGCCAAATACTTTTTCCGCCAGCTTTTCCGCATTCTCCCGTTCGGAAGAGAAATAAAAGACATCTCCCCGGCGCGCCCCGCTCTCCGCGTCTGCCGCCCGGAGCGCCGCCATCGCGTCTTCCGCCGTCTTTTCCGCAGGATCGAGGAAGTACGTCTCCGGCATGAGTTCTTCAAAAACGTCCCGCACCAGCGGGTAATGGGTGCACCCGAAGACCGCCGCTTCCGCGCCGGACGCGCCGAACTTTTCAATGGCCGCCGCCACGATCGCCAGGATGGTCTCCCTGGGCGCGCAGGTCTCAATGGCGTGGGCCAGCCCTTCGCAGGGGACTTCGATGATCTCCGCCCCGGGCAGCGCCGCTTTCATGGCTCTCCGGTGGGCGTGCGCCGCGATCGACGCGGGCGTCGCAAAGACTGCCGCCTTCCTGACCGGAGGAAGCGAAGAAAAATCCGTGCTCATCCCGATGACCGGCACCGGCACTTCAAAGAAAGACGGCGGCACATTGAACGTGATCGTATTGCACGCGATGACGACCGCCTTTACCTGCCTGGCCAGCAGGAAATCCCGGATCTCCCCGGCAAAGCGGACGATCTCCTCCCGCGGCCGCTCTCCGTAGGGATTCCGCCGCGAATCGCCGAAATAGACGATATTTTCCAGCGGCGCGAGTCTGCGTATCGCCCGCGCCACGGTGAATCCCCCCGCGCCCGAATCCATGACGCCGATCGGACGGTCATCCATGGCGCACTTCCCTGTCCTCCGCGGACATGGCGAGAAGCTCCGCGATCTGCTCCTTCGGCACGCGGGCGATGCGCCCGTTGTCCATGCGGGTGAAAGTCCCCGTCGTTTCCGCCGTCACCAGCACCTCGCCCGTGCTGTCCCGGATGATCTCATATTCAAAGACCAGCTTGGCCCGGTCCGCATGGACGAGCCAGGTCTTCACCGTCACATCGTCGTCATACTTCGCCGACTGCACATATTTCACATGAAGCTCCACGATGGGGAACACGATGCCCATATCCATCCAGTCGTCCAGCGTCAGGTGAGCGGTCCGCAAATATTCCACGCGCGCTTCTTCAAGCCAGTTCAGATAATTGCCGTGATACACGACCTTCATCCCGTCGGTCTCCCAGAAGCGGACTCTTCTTTTCAGTTCATACATGGTTTTTCCCTCCCGCTTACCCATTCATTGTACTACACGGGAAAGAAATGTCAAAAAATACTGGCCCCCGCCGGAAGGCCGCGCTATACTGATACAGAAAAATTTTTCAAGGAGATCTCATGAATTTCACTATCACATGCCCGAACTGCGGGACGAAGCTCCCTCTTTTCGACAGCCAGATAAAAAAGAGAAAAGGCGCGGTCCGCTGCACCCGCTGCGGCAGCCGCATCCAGTACGACCTGTCCCGCCCGAATCCGGTGCGCGCCGGTTTCTGGCCGGAGACGGAGACGCCCTTCAAGCCCGGCGCGAAAAACCGCTTCCTCTCCATCGCAAAGGCAAAGCAGAAAAATCCCGATTTTGAATTTAAGATGGCTGCGCCGCCGCAGGAGCCTGCCGCTTCCCGCGTGCCTCCCGTGTTCGACCGCTCCCGCCCGGCGTTTCAGAAATTTGACATGAAAACGGGCCGTGTCATCGGCGGGGACGCCCCGGCCCCGCGCCCTGCGCCCGCGTCTCCGGCGGCTCTGAAAAATCCTGCCCCGCCTTCTCCGGTGCTTCCGAGATTTGAGGCGCAGCCCGCGGGAAAAGCGCCCGTCTTCCGCCCGCCGCAGAGCGCCGCGGAAGTGAGGAAGCCCTCCGGGCAGACGCCGAAGCTCTCCGCCCGGCCCGCCGTGCCCGGCCGGAAGGCCCCCCAAAAGGGGAGGCGCTCCGTCGGTCTCGGCGAAGTCCGCGCCGCTTCCCGTCCGCCGCTCCGCGCGCAGCCCCGCCGCTCTTCCGGCGTGATGGGCAGGCTCCGCAGCTTCTTCCGCCGCCTTTTTTCCGGAAAATAAATAAAAACGCTTTTCACCATTTCCGATGAAAAGCGTTTTTTATTTTTACTTTTTTATCCGGCAGACGGCGCGGGGTTCATTTCTTCGATTCCACTGCTTCCGGTTCCACCGGCTCCGGGGCTTCCGGGGCGGGCGTTGCCGGATCGGCTTCGTCGGCGCGGGCGCATTCTTCAGCGCGCCTGGCACGGTCCTCCGCCTTTCGCTGATCCGCCTTTTCCATGGCTTTCGCCCGGAAATCTTCCGCGGCGTTTCTGACTGTCTCCTTCGCTTCCGCTGCCTTTTCTCTGGCCGTTTCCCTGTACTCCTTCACCATATCCTGTACTTTTTCGGAGACTTCCGCCGCTTTTGCCTTCGCCTCTTCGGACTGTTCCTCCGCCTGCGCCTTCATGTAGGCCGCCTTCACGCGGGCCTGCGCCATGCGGATGCGCGCTTCCGCCTTTGCCTGCTCAGCGCGGACTCTCGCTTCCGCCGCGCGGATGTCCGCTTCCCGGCGGAGACGGCGGCTCTTTTCTTTCACCGCTTCCATCTGCGCCTTCGCCTGATCGGAAAGCTCTTTTGATTTTTCCTTTGCCTGCGCGGACAGTTCCTTTGACCTTTCTTTCGCCTGCTCCGCCAGTTCTTCCGCCTTCACCTTCGCCTGGGCGGAAAGATCTTTCGCCGCTTCCTGCGCGGTCTCCTTCGCCGCTTCCGACACGCCGATAGCCATGTACTTCGCCGTCTCGATCTGTTCGTCCGTGACGCCGGCCTTCTTCAGCGCAGCGATGAACCGCGCCGATACCGTGTCCGCCGCGTCGGTCAGACGGCCGGACAGCTTCTCAAACGCCTCGTGGGCCTGATCGGGATAGAGCTTCTTTTCCGCTTCCGGAGCCGCCGTCTCGTCGCCCAGGGGCTGATCTTTCAGCGGATTCTTCTCCAATTCTTCCACGTTTGCTTCCCCCGCTTCTTTTTCCTTTTCAAAAATCTCCATATACGGCTTCACATCGTCGGGCATGCCGTCTTTGATCCATTTCCTCGCCGCCCTGCCGATGCCGTAGGTCACGCCCACCGCGATGGGCACCTGCATGAAAGCCGCCGGGATGAGCGTCGCCGCGAGGCTGCCCGTCACCGTGCCGCCGAGGGAGCCGATGAAGGCGAGCACCACCTTGTGGGAGAGCTTCACGCCGTAAGTCTCGCCGATCTTCACGATCATATAGACTTCATTCGCCATGAGCGCCGCCGTACCGAGAAGAGGCGCCGCCACGATCACCCCTGCCCGGGCCGCTGCCCAGCGGATCAGGCTGTCCGCCGCATCATCCCGATCATCGCGGATATCGATCTCCACTTCCGCTTCCGGCAGATCAAAAGAGATCTCCGTCTGCTTTTCTTCCGGCGCGGTTTCCGCTGCTTCTCCCGGCGCAGCTTCTTCCGCTTCCGCCGGAGCCGCTTTCTCCGCTTCCGTCTCCGCGGGAAGAGCCGCTTCCGGCTTCTCCGCGGGAAGAGCCGCTTCCGGCTTCTCCGCGGGAGGCATCGCCGCCGGTCTTTCCGCCACCGCCGCGGCGGGTCTCTCCGCAGGCGCTGCCGCCGTCTTTTCCGTCAGCGCTGTTTCTGTCTTCATTTCCTCGCTCATGTCCATCCCTCCAGACTGATGCTGCACGCGCCCCAGGGGCGCCTTTTTTATTTATTATACCCGGATTGTCCATTCCCCGGAAAGATTACCAGTCCGTGAGCCCTCCGTCCGCGGGGATCACGCTTCCCGTCATGAAAGAGGCCTTCTCCGAGAGGAGAAACGCGATGAGCGCCCCGATCTCTTCCGGCCTCCCGATGCGGCCCAGCGGATACTGCGCCCCCATGTCCGCCTCGCTCCCGCCGTAAGCGGCGATCTGCCTCTCCAGGAGCGGGGTCTTCACATCCCCCGGGCAGACGCAGTTCACCCGCACGCCGTACACGGCGAGCTCCAGCGCGAGCGACCGGGAAAAGGCCGCCGCCGCCCCTTTCGACGCGCCGTACACGCTGCACTGCACATTCCCCTGGAGCGCCGCGTCGGAAGCGACGGTGACGATGCTCCCGCCCCGCTTCATGTGGGGGACGCAGGCCCGGAGAAAGTACATCAGGCCGAAAACGTTCGTGCGGAAGCACGCTTCCATCTCCTCGTCGGTGGTATTTTCCAGAAGCCCTTCCACATACAGGCCCGCCGCCGCCACCGCCCCCGCGACGCGCCCCATGCCCGCCGCCGCGCGGAGCGCCGCCTCACAGTCCGCGGAGCGCCCCACATCGCAGGCGATGAACCGGCTCCCCAGGACACGAGCCTCCGCTTCGCGCCCCCGCTCCGCCGAGCGCCCCAGCAGCACCGGCGTCCAGCCATCCGCCGCGAGCGCTTCCGCCGCCGCCAGTCCTATCCCGCTCGTGCCGCCGGAAATGACGGCGATCTTTTTCTCTTCCATCATGCCCTCAGTGCGTCAGAGACGACAAATACACAAATTCGATGCCTGCCCGGCGCAGCTCCGGCACGGCCTGCCGGAAGGCCTCCGCCGTATGGGACCGGCAGTGGCCGATGATGACGGCGCTTCCGTTGGCCGCGGCCATGCGCGCGCCTTTCCGTATCATCGCCTTGATCTCTTCCACATCGGCGGAATTATCCACGAAGAGCTGATTCCGCACATAGGGCACGCCCGCGGCGGCCGCCGCCGCATCGGCCGCGGTGGTCGTATTCGTGGCGCTGTCGAAGAAGAACATTCCCCGCGCCGCGAGCGCCGCCATGACCGTATCCATGGTACGCCGGTCCGTGGTGGCCTTCGAGCCCTGATGATTGTTCAGCCCCACGGCCTGCGGGATCTGGCGGAAAGAATCGGCCAGGATCTGCCGCTGCGCCGCGCTGTCCATGGTCGTGAGAAGGAGCACCTTCTCCGCCGCTGCTCCGGAGACCGATTCCATGGGCTGATGAATGATGACGGGAAGCCCTGCCGCCGCCCACCGCGCCGCCGCTTCCTGCGTGTACGGCTGATTCGGCATGACCGCGAGCGTCAGGGGGATGCCCATCTGCTCATAGACCCGCTGCGAATCCAGGTCGCGGCCGCCGTCATCGATGCACACCGCGAGCCGTCCCCGGAGAGAGCCCGGCGCTGGGCCTTTCGCCGTCTCCTTCTCCGCGGGAGCCGCCGCGGGCGCTGCCTCCTGCTTCGCCGGGGCCCGTTTTTCCGCCGCCGCTTTCTTTTCCGGCGCAGACTTCTTCTCCGGCGCCGCCTTCTCTTCCCGCGGCGTCTCTTCAAAGATCTCCTCCGCGCTCTCCCGCACCGTGTCCAGCACGCTCTCCGCGGCACTCTCCGGTCTCACCGGCCCGCGCCGCTCGTGAGGCGTCTCCGAAGTGAAATACACCGCCGCCGCTGCCGCCGCGATGAAGAGGAGCAGCGCAAAAAGAAAACGCCGTCCGCCGCCGTTCTTTCTCCGCCGCGTCCCGCGCCCCGTCTTTCTCACCGTTTTCCTTCTCCGTTCCGCCATACAGACTCCTTCCGCGCCGCAGCGCTCCTGCATTTTTCTTCCTATTATAACAGAAACCGTCCGCGGGAAAACGCGCGGGTCCCCTGTGCTATAATGAAAATAAAAAGAAAGGACTGGTGATCTCCATGAAACTCGTCGTCATCAATAAATTATCCCCCGCCCGCATCGCCGCGCTGGAAAAAGCGGCCCCCGGCACAGCGGTCGAAGCGTATGCCTCTGTCAAAGAGGCGCTCCCCCATCTCGCGGACGCCGACGCCGTCGCCATGTGGGGCTTCCACGACGCGGAGCCGGTGCTTCTCGCCGCGCCCATGCTGCGTTGGGTCCATTCCCTGTCGGACGGCGTGGAAAAACTTCTCACACCGTCCATGATGGCCCGCCCCGTCATTCTCACCAATTCCCGCGGCGTCCATGACAGCACCGTGTCGGAGCACGCCATGGCGCTCCTCCTCGCATGGTACCACCGCCTCCCCGAAGCCGTGCGGAACCAGGACGCCCACCAGTGGAAACGTCCCAAAGGCGACACCATCCGCGGAAAGAAGCTCCTCATCGCCGGATTCGGAGGCATCGGCAAAGCCCTCGCCGCGAAAGCCCGCGCCTTCGGCATGGAGATCATCGCCGTGAAGCGGAGCCTCACGCCGGAACCCCTTGCCGACAAAGTCGCCGCCACGGAAGATATCATGACCGTCCTCCCCGAAGCGGACGTCATCGCCGCGGCCCTCCCCGCCACGGCAGAAACGGAGAAATTTTTCAGCGCTGAAAAATTCGCCGCCATGAAAGAAGGGGCCTTCTTCCTGAATATCGCCCGCGCCACCGTCGTCGATGAAGAAGCCATGATGGACTCCCTCCGGAGCGGACGCCTCGCCGGCGCGGCGACGGACGTATTCAGCCGTGAGCCGCTCCCCGCCGACCATCCTCTCTGGGATATGCAGAACGTCATCATGACGCCCCACGTGGCATCCATGACGCCCGATTTCTGGGACCGCCTCCTCGCTCTCCTGGAAGAAAATCTCGCCGCCTTCGCCGAAGGCGCGCCCCTGAAGAACGTCATCGACAAAACAAAAGGATATTAAAGCAAAAAAAGATCCCCTCCCTTTTCGGGAGAGGATTTTTTTCATGCCTCAGTCTTTATAGCTTTTCAGCGCTTCGCCGAGCCGCTTGATGCCTTCTTCAATGGTCGCTTCATCATTGTAGGAGAAATTCAGGCGGAAATAATTCTTCTTCTTGGAAGCGGGGAAGAAGCTGTCCCCCGGCACGAAAGCCACATTGTTCTCGATGCACGTCATGAGGAGCTTGCGCGCGTCGATTCCTTCCGGCAGCTCCACCCACAGGAAGAGGCCGCCGTGCGGATAGGTGCACTTCACGTTTTCCGGGAAATACTTCTTGATCGCTTCGCACATCGCGTCGCGGCGCTTCGCGTAGAGCGCGCAGTTTTCCTTGATGTGCCCTTCGAAGTCATAATTTTCCATGTACATCGCGCATTCCCGCTGCGTCGTGCCCGGCGTGGACAGGTCGGTCGCGCCCTTCACGAGATCGATCTTCGCCATGATCTGGTCATTCGCCACGAGCCATGCGAGGCGCATGCCCGGAGCGAGCGTCTTGGAGAACGTGCCGGAATAAATGACGAGGTGTTTCGGATCCATGGAGATAAGCGGATTGATCTCTTCCCCTTCGAAGCGGAGATCGCCGTAGGGATTGTCTTCGATCACAGGGATCTCATACTTCGCCGCGAGAGCCATGAGAGCCTGACGGCGTTCCAGCGTCCAGCAGATGCCCGTGGGGTTCTGGTAATTCGGGATGACATAGATGAATTTCACACGATCCGTCGTTTCGAGGAGCTTCTCCAGTTCTTCCGGGATCATGCCTTCGCCGTCTGTGGGGACTTCCACGAATTTCGGCTGATTCAGCTCGAACGCGTTGATCGCGCCCAGGTAGGACGGGCTTTCGATGAGGACGACGTCATCCTTGTCGAGGAAGACACGGCCGATGATGTCGAGGCCCTGCTGAGAACCGGTGGTGATGATCACATTCTTCGCTTCCACCTTGTCCATGCCCATGGGGCCGTACATGCGGTTCATGCGGTCGGCGATATCCTGACGGAGCTTCATGAAGCCCATGGACGGGCCGTACTGCATGGCGCCAGCGCCGTCTTCTTCACGGACTTTCACCGCGCATTCCGTCATTTCCTTCAGCGGAAACGTCTGAGGAGCCGGCAGGCCGCCGGCGAAAGAAATGACCTCCGGCTTCGCCGTCAGAGCGAGCAGCGGACCGAGATCAGAGCCTTTGATTGCTTCCAGAGTGCTGGAAAAACGAATTGCCATAAGACATCTCTCCTTTATTTTAAGTTTTGGGAAGCCTGACACGGCCCTGGAAGCGGCTTCGCCCCGCAGGTTTCATGCGCCGGGATTTCCTTAATGTTACTATTGTAAGTCCCGTTCCCTCGGCATGTCAATTCTCGAAGCGGAAAAATTTCCTGAAAAATAAATTTTTATGCACGGACCGGACGAAAAAAATGAACGGCCCCGTCGGGAAGCGCCCTGACAGAAAGCGCCGGAAAATGAGCGTTTCTCATCGAAAAGCGCCGCGGCGGTGAACGCCTCCCGCTGAAAAGCGCTTCGGCATTTTGCGCCGGAAATTTTTGCGCACGGAAAAAGGAGCGGTCTCCCGCTCCCTTCTCTTTTTTCATTGATCAGAACGCCATGTTCAGACCGATGTTCACCTGATAGGTGTCTTCGTTGTCGTTGCCGAAGAGTTTTTCCACATCCAGGAACATGTACTTGTCTTTGCTCATCCTGTGGGAGAAGCCGAAGCCCACGTCGTACCATGTGCCTTCATTTTCATAGGTCGTGGAGAGCGTCCCCGTGCTGTCCATGGCTCGGATGCTCTGGCCGCCCAGGAATTCGTGGAGGATGTCTGCCTTGAAGTACACCGTGTTCGCTTCGTCCGTGTCCCGTCCGAGACGGAAGCCCGCCCGGCCGATGAGTCTGTCGATGCTGTCCAGGCTGACTTTCGTTCCCTGGCTCGTCGTGTAGGCCGCGTCGGTCACGTAGGCGTACTGGAGCTGGGCCTGCGGCTCGATGTACCAGTCATTCCCCAGGTCTTTCTTCCGCCCGTATTCGGCACTCACGCTCCATACGTCGTTGTCGTAGTCGCCTTTGATCTTCTCTCCCAGTTCGCTGTAGATGTCGAAGTCATTGGAGAGGCGGCCGTATTTCACGACGTAGTCCGTGTAGTGGCCCTTATCGCCCATCCAGGTGTCGTGGTACCACAGCCCGGCCCGGCGCACGTCGCCTTCGCCGAGGACGTTCGTGTAGTCTGCCGTGCCCCGCATATAGTCGAAGGCAAAGCCCCGGTAATGGGTGCCGTCTTTCTGGGCTTCATCTTTCCAGTCGTAGCCGATCTCGAACATCGTATTTTGACTGCGGAAGGCGTCGGATTTTCCGATGCGGTCGTGGCGGAGGCGCACCCAGAGGCCGTCGTCGCCCTCGAGGAAGCGGGCTTCGCCCATGCGCTTATTGAGTCTGTCCATGTAGACGGCGTTGGAGTAGTTCACTTTCGACATGGCGATGATCGTCTTGCCGCCGTTGGAGAGATCATCCATGGTATTGTCTTTACGGACGATGTACACATTCTTCGAACCGGAAGGCGTTTCCTCTCCACCGTTTTCCGCGAAGAGCGCCTGCCTTTCCGTGCCGCCCGCCGCCGGGCCGTAATTGTCGTCGACGTAGCTGTCGCCGGGCTTATTTTCATCAAACGCGCTGCCGTTGTAGGTCTCGTCCGTTCCCAGATCGCCTTCTACTTCAGTACCGTAATCATGATACTCAATGCCGAAGTCCACATTGAAAACGCCCGCGCCCGCGATGCGCGTACCCGTGCCGAATGGGAGGGAAGACGTATCGTCAATGTCCGCGTCCGCGAAGCCGCCGCCCGCGTTCTGCACGGTGGCGAAGCGGATCCTGTCGCCCTCATCCATCGCTTCCAGCACTTCGTCCCGGTTGTTGATAATGAGATTCTGCGTACCGGCGTTTGTCTCATCTTTGACGTACAGCATATCCCCGGTCTCATCAGGGCGCACGTTCATGATGAACGTATTGGTCCCGGTCAGCTTGCCGATATGGAGCGCATTGCTTCCGGTCCCATCATCCCCCAGACTGATGAAACTGTTGTTGCCATTCAATTCCGTCACCCAGCTCTGACCGGTGACATTCCACGTTGCGTTCTCGCCGAGAGAGAGATTCACCGTCCCGCTGGAAGAAATTTCTTTATCATCACCAAAAGCATTGTCAATCGTATCTGCGTGCGAATCTCCCCACTGGGAATCTGCCGCAGCATCCTGATAGTCGTCGGCCCGGCCTGCCCAGTTGCTGTACGCGCCAAGAGACAGATTCACCGTCCCGCCGTTCGCCGCGGCAATGGTTCCTTCTCCGGCGAGCGCATTGTCCACTGTCAGATCGACCGCCGCATTCTTTTCTTTTTCCGTACCGTAGGCTTTCACATCCCCTTCGAGCAGATTCAGTGCTTCCCCTGTCACGTGGAGATCGATCAGCCCGCCGCTTTCCGCCATGACATCGCCGGTGAAGTCAATGGTCCCGATTCCGTTTTCACCGGACTTTACGGAGTTCTGCTGTTGTTCTTCCTGGTCGTCTACACCGGAAGCATACACTGCATAGCTGTCGGCCCCATTCATGGTAATTTCATACGTATCTCCTGTCATCAAGATACTCGTGCCATGAATATTCGGTGAGTTATCAAGAATTGTTGAAGTTCCATATGTTGAATTGCTGTTATGAGCTGCAATCCCATATGAATTTTTTGCCTCTCCGCTTGTCATTAATTTGAGATCATTTACCTCAATACTGCCATTCTTCCCAGCATGTATCCCGTATTCATCTTCATTATTCAGGGAAATTTCTGTAATCCCGTTAAGATACACTTTCCCCTTTCCTTCCGTTTTACTGCCGCCCAAAAGGGTACGTTGACTATCGCCTGCCCAAACGGCACTATACCCATCATCATAAATCGTTATATCCGCCGATTCATTGATTGTGAGAGTATTCGTTTCACCAGCTCTTGTCGGTGCATTGGCGCGAATACCATGTCCCTGTTTTACTTCCGCTTTCAAATGATTAATCGTCACGTAGCCGGTCGTTGCGTCATGGCTCATGTTAATTGCATCAGAAATAGGTGCATCGATATATGCTTCATAGGTATCTGTCGTAAAATGGGGATTCCAGTTTGTTAAATGAATCCCATCGCTGTTTGATTTATTTCCTTCAATATGAACAACTACCTTTGTATCTTCCCCATCAAATTTAAAACTCCATGGATAATTGCCACGAGTTGCTTCATAATCCGTTTGATTGATGGTGATGACTATATTCTTAAACTCCGAAAGCTCTTTCTTATCGCCTGTCTCAGTGTCAGTATATACGGTGCCATTACCGTACAACATATCATGTTCCTCAGCTTTTCCCTCGGTATTCAACGACCAATATGGATTTAAATACAAAGTATCCCCATCAAACCGTACGCTGGCAAATGCATTATTTACAGGGAAAGCCACAGCGGTGAGGGCGCATGCCGCGAGGAGGGCGGCGTGGAGAGTTTGTTTCTTTTTATTTGTTTTCATTGGTATTCCTCCTGTCTTTGTCCTATCGTTCTTTTGATCCATCATTTGGTCAGGCGCGGGAATGCCCGCGGCCGTTTTCCCGCGCGGCGGTGTTTCCAGTAGAGCCGCTCGCACCGGCCGGAGCAGAAGCGGCTCCTCCGATTGCTTGAGTCAGTCACCGCCACGGGCTTCCCGCAGCGGGCGCAGCAGAAGCGCCGCAGGGCGGGCGCGCCTTCCGGCCCGGCCCGTTCTTTGCCGGTCTCTTTCCGGCGCGCTTTTTTCCGGCATTTCTCCGCGCAGTACCGCTGGGTGCACCGGTCGGCGAGAAAGCGCTTCCCGCACACCGGGCAGACCGCTTCCCGCTTCACGGCGCGCCCGCCGCCTCAGGGGCACACAAAAAAGACAGCCCAAAACAAGCTGTCTTTTCTCTATGCGAAAAGCGCACACGACCGCGCGCGGTATGACGTTTTATGTGGAAGGAATATTTTCTTTTATTATGCCCCCCATCAGGAAGGCAGACGGACACATCGCTGCGGCTCTCTTTGTGCGGAGGGTCTCGAAGCTCACGGTGTCACCTCCTTTTACCGTTTGTTCATGCAGCAAAATTTTCCCCGTTACAGAGTGCTTTTATCTTACCGGGTTTTCCTGGCCGGCGCAATATCCACCCCCGGAAATTTTAAGCGGCTCCAGGCCGCGGCATTTCCGTGGAGATCCTCTGTCCTGATTATACCATGCCCCCCAGAGCAATGATATCGTTTTTCGGTCATGCCGCTTCCTTTGGGATTCATCCGCCTGCTCTCCCGCGGTCTCGGAAAAGCGAGGCCCTTTTCCGCCCACGAAAAAAGACCGGCCCGTGTCCGGTCTCTTTTTTATCCGTTCTGCCAGTCGAAGAAGCCTTCGCCGATGTGAGGGCGCATTTCTTTTTCGCAGGTCTCCATGACGCTCCCTCCCGCGAGGAGGCGCGCCGCCTGTTTTTCCGTGAGGGCGAGGACGCGGAGGAACTGCACCTCGCCGTAGACGGTGCGGATGGCTCCCGCCGCGTCGTCAGGGATGAGGAGCACTGCCCGGACGGGAGTGTCTGTCGTCTTCGCGATTCCCAGTTCTTCCTCCGTGAAGATCTGGTACGGCCCCGGATGGCGGCGGCTCCCGGCGATGCGCCCGGCGAGCGCCGAGAGGAGGTCGCACGCCCAGAGGGCGTCCGCCGCCTGGCCTTCCCGCACTTTCATGGTGAGCTCGCAGCCCCGGCCGCTCCATTCTCCGCCGAAGGCGCGGGGCGCGCCGTAGAGCTCGGACAGCCCGAAGGTGACGATGTGCATGCCGCCGCCCGGCACGGGGTAGAAGGAGTAGCCGTCCAGGTGCTGGTCGCCGCCGAAGGCCGCCCGCGCTTCCACGGCTGTTCCCAGGTGTTCCGGCTCCGCGCCGGGATAGAGGGCGCGGAAAGTCTCTTCGATGGCGTCCCACCCGGGCGCCCACCGCGGCTCCGCCGCCAGTTTTCTCATAAATTCGCTTTTTTTCATAGTGCCTCCCGTGGGGAAAGATTTTTTCCAGTATATCTCATTTTTGTAAAGGCCGTGAAAAATTTCCGCAGAAAAAAAGGACAGAGCCTGCGCTCTATCCTTCTGCCAGTATCTGTCTGGCTCTTTTGATATCTTGCCCGATCTGCTCCGCCAGCGCTTCCGCGCCGGAGAAGCGGATCTCCCCGCGGAGGCGTTCCGCGAATTCCACGGCGAAGGGTTCGCCGTAGATGGAGCCGTCGAAGTCGAGGACGAAGGTCTCCACGGTGCGCGCCGCGCCGCCGAAGGTGGGATTCGTTCCCACATTGGTCACCGCGGGCCACCGTTTTCCCCGGACGCGGGCAAACGACGCGTAGACGCCGTCCGCGGGAAGCGCTCTGTCCGCGGGGAAGGCCAGATTGGCCGTGGGATAGCCTACGGCGTCCGTGCCGCGGCGGAATCCGTGGGCCACGTCGCCGGCGAGAGCATAGCGCCGCCCGAGGAGTAGCGCCGCCGTTTTCACGTCGCCCGCCGAGAGGAGGCGGCGGATCTCGGTGCTGCTCACGGGCCGCCCGCCGATCGCCGGGCTCCGGGCCATGGGAACGACGCGGACGGCGGTCTCTGTCCCCGCGAAGTACCGCTCGATCTCCGCGGGGCCGCCCGCCGCTCCCGCACCGAAAGTGAAGTTCTCCCCGCACACGAAGCCCCGGAGGCCGGTGACGGCAGCGAGGTCTTTCAGAAAATCTTCCGCCGCCTCCGCGAGGAAATTTTTCGTCGGGCGGATGACGGCAGCGAAGGCCATGCCCGCTTCTTCCATGTATCGTTCTTTTTCTTCTTCCGTCTCGAGGAGACGCACCGGCCTCTCCGGGAAGAGCACCGCTTCCGGATGAGGGTGGAAGGTGATCACGCCGGGGAGCGCGTTTTTCTCCGCCGCGAGGCGTTTCGCTTCCGCCAGCACGGCCTGATGGCCCGCATGGAAGCCGTCAAAGAATCCCGCCGCCGCTACGATGGGGCCGAGCTCCCGGAGAGCGGCCAGTTCATGCACGATGTGTATCATTCTGCACACCTTATGAAAATACTTTTTTCGGATGGATGACGCCGCCCCGCACGGCGGCAATGCCGAGGAATCCCTGCGGGCCGCAGACGGCGGCTTCTTCCGCGTCGGCGGCGCGGGTGCGGAGACGCTTTCCCGTGAGGAATCCCGCCGCTTCTTCCGCGGTGAGCGTGAGCTGCGGCAGTTCCGAGAGGATCATGCGGAGATCGCCGCATGCCGCTTCCGGCGCGGCTTCGATCTCTTCGAGGGTCTTCGCTTCGCTGATGCGGAAGGGCCCCATTTCCGTGCGGAGCAGGAAGGACATGGTGAGGGGACACCCCGCCGCCCGGCCGAGGTCGCGGCCCAGCGCCCGCACGTAGGTGCCGGAGGAACAGGTCACGGAGAGGCGCAGATACGGCGGGTCGATCCCCCGGATACAAAGGCGGCTGATCTCCACCGGTCTCGCCGGGAGGGCAACTTCTTTTCCTTCCCGCGCGAGGTCATAGGCGCGCCGTCCGCCGATCTGCTTCGCCGAGTACGCCGAGGGCACCTGCATGACGGAGCCGCGGAAATTTTCCGCCGCGCGCTCCCACGCGCCGATGTCCGTGAGGGGCTCCCCGCGGGCGGTGATCTTCCCGGTGACGTCTTCCGTATCGGTCTCGAATCCCATGAGAAATTCCGCTTCGTAGGTCTTCGTATGAATGGGGGCGTACTCGATGAGCCTCGCCGCCCGGCCGAGGAAGACCGGCAGCACGCCCGCCGCGAGCGGGTCGAGGGTGCCGCCGTGGCCGATCTTTTTCTGGCCGTATACGCGCCGCAGGAAGGCGATGACGTCGAAAGAGGTCATCCCCGCGGGCTTCAATACGTTCAGCACGCCGTCCATCAGATGTATTTCTCCGCTTCCGCGAGGAAGGCCTTTTCCGCTTCCGCCAGGGGCAGCGGGATGGTGCAGCCCGCCGCGCGGATATGTCCGCCGCCGCCGAAGCGCGACGCCAGTTCGGACACATTGGCGTATTCTCTGGAACGGATGGAGAGGCGCGTCGTCTCCGGGCCGTCCGCCTTGAGGAGGACGCCGATCTCCACGCCTTCCACCCGGCGGGGAATGCTCACGTAGTAATCGGAATTTTCCCCGTCCATGGCCATGGAGGTCTCATCCATGGCGGCGATGCCGATCTTCCCGCCGCAGGCATAGTGGAGCGTATCGAGGACGCGCCGGTAGACATCCATGGAGGTCTTCGTGGTCACGTCGAGATGGTTGGAGATGAAATCGGGACGGGCTCCCGCCGCGACGAGGCGGCTCGCCATGAGGAGCGTGTGGGCGGAAGTATTGCTGAATTTGAAGAATCCGCTGTCCGTGCCGATGCCCATGTAGAGGGCGTTTTTCGCGTCGCTGTCCATGGGGAGACCGTGCTCTAGGAAGAGCTCCGCCAGCATTTCCGCCGTCGCCGCGTAGTCCGCGCGGAGCCAGAGGAGATCGGTGTACTCCGTATTGGAAATATGGTGGTCGATGCAGAGGCTGTCGGCTTTGGGGAAATCAAAGTCCCCGCCCCGCTCGATATTGGACAGGTCGGTGAAGATGAGCGCGTCATAGCGGACGCCTTCTGGGACGGCCGTGCCGATCTTTCTCGCCGTCTCCAGAAAATGGAACCGCTCCGGCACGGCGTCGCCGATGACCATATCGGCGTGTTTCCCCATGGCGCGGAGCACATTGTGGAGCGCGCAGATGGAGCCGATGTCGTCTCCGTCCGGATGGATGTGCCCGACCAGGAGGAAGCTCTCATGGCTCTCGATGAAGCGGAGGACGTCTTCTCTTTCTATTTTCATTCCTTGTCTTCCTTTTCGATCTTTTTCAGCAGGCCGTCGATGTGCATGCCGTAGTCGAGGGAGGTGTCCTCTTTGAAGGTGATGGTCGGCGTGTAGTAGATCTTGAGGCGCTGCCCCAGCTCGCGGCGGATGAAGCCCTTCGCCTTGTCCAGCGCTTCGAGGGAGGCTTTCTTTTCTTCCGCGCCGCCGAAGAGGCTCACGTAGATCACGGCTTCCCGCAGGTCTCCCGTGACTTTCACCCCCGTCACGGTGATGAAGCCGAGGCGGGGATCCTTCAGGTCGCGGAGGAGCATCTGGCCGACTTCCTGTTTGATGAATTCCTGTATTTTTCTGACTCTTAGTTCTGACATGGTCTCTCCTTTTCCCTGAAAAGGGGAAAACGCCGCCATGCGGCGGCGTCCCTTATGATGCATTGCGCCGCGGGCTCTCCCGGGCGGATCATTCCAGCTCGGCTGCTTCTTCCTGCAGCTTGAAGGCTTCCAGCTGGTCGCCTTCCTTGACGTCGCGGTAATTGTCGATGGCAATGCCGCATTCGTAGCCTTCGGTGACTTCCTTCACATCGTCCTTGAAGCGGCGGAGGGAATTGATCTTGCCCTCGTGGATCACGATGCCGTCGCGCACGATGCGGAGCTGGCAGTTGCTGGTGATCTTGCCGTCGGTCACATAGGAACCGGCAACGATGACTTTCGGGGTGTGGATGACCTGACGGACTTCCGCATGGCCCAGAAGGACTTCCTTGATGGTCGGAGCCAGGAGCCCCGCCATGGCGGCTTTCACGTCGTTGATGACGTCGTAGATGACACGGTAGAGGCGGACGTCGATCTTTTCCTGCTCCGCCAGCTTCCGGGCGTTCGCGTCGGGGCGGACGTTGAAGCCGATGATGAGCGCGTTCGACGCGGAGGCGAGCATGATGTCCGATTCGCTGATCGCGCCGACTGCGGAGTGGACGACGGAGATGCGGACTTTTTCGCTCTTGATATTTTCGAGGGACTGCTGCAGCGCTTCCACGGAGCCCTGAACGTCGGCCTTGATGATGATGTCCAGTTCTTTCATTTCCCCTTCTTTGATCTTGTCAAAGATATTGTCGAGGGTGATCTTCTGGACGCGTCCCCGTTCTTCTTCTTTCGCGCGGACGGCGCGCATTTCAGCGATCTCTCTGGCTTTTCTTTCGTCCATGACGTAGAAATGGTCGCCCGCTTCCGGCACGCCGCTCATGCCGAGGATCTCCGCCGGAGCGGAAGGTTCTGCCGATTTCAGCTTGCGGCCGGTCTCATTGGCCATGGCGCGGACGCGTCCCCAGCACTTGCCCGCGAGAATGCCGTCGCCCACGTGGAGCGTGCCGTTCTGAACGAGCACGTTCATGACGGGGCCGCGGCCCTTGTCGAGCTGCGCTTCGATGACGACGCCGTAGGCTTCGCGCCGCGGGTTCGCCTTGAGTTCTTCCATTTCCGCCACGAGGAGAATATTGTCCAGCAGTTCATCGAGACCGATGCGCTTCTTCGCGGAGATCGGCACCATGATGACGTCGCCGCCCCAGTCTTCGGCGATGAGGCCCTGATGGGACAGTTCTTCTTTGATGTGGTCGGGATTCGCGCCGGGCTTGTCGATCTTATTGATGGCCACGATGATCGGAACGCCGGCGCTCTTCGCGTGATTGATCGCTTCGACGGTCTGCGGCATGACGCCGTCGTCGGCCGCTACGATGATGACCGCCACGTCGGTGACCTGCGCGCCGCGGGTGCGCATGGCCGTGAAGGCTTCATGCCCCGGCGTGTCGAGGAAGGTGATCTTCTGATTTTTGTAGCGGATCTGGTACGCGCCGATGCGCTGGGTGATGCCCCCCGCTTCGTGAAGCGCCACGTCGGTCTGGCGGAACGCGTCGAGGAGGGTGGTCTTGCCGTGATCGACGTGGCCCATGATGGTGACCACCGGCGGACGGGGCTTCAGGAAGCGCGGATCGTCCGGCGCGGGGGTGTATTCCGTGGGATCGGCGGTCTTTTCCGGTTCGAGGAGGGTGACGCCGAATTCATCGGCCAGGAGCGCCGCCGCGTCGGGATCGACGTTCTGATTGATCGTCGCCATGATGCCGAGCTTCATGAGCTGCATGATGACTTCGCTCACTTCGCGGCCGAAGAGGTTCGCCAGGTCTTTGACGGTGGCCGACGGCGGGAGCGTCACTTCCGTCGGATAGGAGACGGCTTTCTTTTCGCCGCCGTGTTTCTTCTTTTTATTCTGTTTCATGGACTGCGCCATCAGGGAGGTGCCTTCTTTCTCCCTTCTGCTGCGCTCATAGTCTTTTTTGCTCTTCTTCGCGGGTTTTTCCGCGCGGCGCTGTTCCGCGGCGGGCGCCGGAGCCGGAGCGGGAGCCGCCGCCGGTTTCGGGCGGTTCTGCGGCGCGGCCTGCTTCGGACGGCTGTCTCTCCGGTCTCCCGGACGGTCCTGACGGCCTGCCGGGCGGTCCTGGCGGAATCCGCCTCTGTCTCCGCCCTGACGCTGCTGCGGACGGCCGTCTTTCCGGTCTCCCGGACGGGATTCCCCGTGAGCCGGGCGGCTCTCTGCCGGTCTCTGTCCCTGCGGTCTCGCGGCGGGCCGCTGTCCTTCGGGCTTTGCCGCCGGGCGGGCTTCCTGTTTCTGGGGAGCGGCTTTCTTCATGACCGCGGCGCGCGCTTCCTGTTCCGCGCCGTCCGTGGAGTAGGATGCGGAGAATCCGCCCTGTCCCTGCGTTTTCCTTCCGTCCTGCGGGCGCCCCTTGCTGTCAAAGCGCACCGTGCGGAAAGCGGGCTTCTTCGCGGGCTTTTTCGCCGCCAGCTCGCGGTCGAGGATCTCCTTTGCCTTCTCATCGACACTGTTGACCGCCCGGGTCACTTCATACTGGTTCTTTTTCAAAATGTCGATGACCTCCTCATTTGTTTTTCCAAACATTTTCGCTAATTCATATACTCTATATTTTGGCATACGCAGCCTCCTCTCCTGTGAGATGACCGGCATCCAGCCTGCTCCTGACGGCTCTGCCGAACCCGCCGTCGGTGATCAGCACGGCTGTCCTCACGCCCTTGCCGAGCGCTCTGCCCAGATCATCTTTATTTCCAAAGAGCCTCCACTCGATGCGGTACCTCTCCGCCATGGCGGTGAGCTCTTTTCTCGTCCTTTCGGAAGTATCCTCCGTGATGATGAGGAGCTTCCCTTTCCTGTTCTTCAGCCCGTCTCTCAGCTGCTGACTGCCGGAGAGCATGTATCCCGCTCTCTGCCCCAGTCCGAGAAACCGGTATATCGCTTCGTCATTCATGGCTGAGGGAATCTTTCAGCGCCGTGTATACGTCTCTGGATACGGGGCGCTTCAGCGACCGCTCCAGCCCGTGGGAATCGAAGGCCTTCGCGAAGCAGTCCGCATTGTCGCAGATGTAGACGCCGCGGCCCGATTTCTTGCCCGTCCGGTCGACTTCGATCTCGCCGGTGGGCAGCGCTACGATGCGGAGCAGTTCTTTTTTCGGCTTCTGCTCCCCGCAGCCCACGCAGCGGCGCATGGGGATCTTCTTTACCTTCATGCTTCATTCCCCGCTTCTTCGATATCTCCGAGGATATCGCCGTCCTCTTCCTCTTCTCCGAAGCCTTCTTCCGCCGCCTGGGATTCGCTCTTGATATCGATCTTCCAGCCGGTGAGCTTCGCCGCGAGGCGCGCGTTCTGCCCCGCTTTGCCGATGGCCAGGGACAGCTGGTAGTCTTCTACAATGACGAGGGACGCCTTTTCTTCTTCCGCCACGGAAACGGAAACGACTTTCGCCGGGGAAAGGGCATTCGCGATGTATACCGCCGGGTCTTCATCCCAGCGGACGATGTCGATCTTTTCGCCGTGGAGCTCGTCGACGATATTCTGGACGCGCTGCCCCTTCGGGCCGACGCACGCGCCGACAGGATCGACGGTGGGGTCCATGGCGTAGACGGCGATCTTGGAGCGCGAGCCCGCTTCACGGACGACGGCCTTGATCTCCACAGTGCCGCTGTAGATCTCCGGCACTTCCAGCTCGAAGAGGCGCTTCAGCAGGTCGGGAGCGCGGCGGGAGAGAATGATCTCCGGTCCTTTCGTGGTGCGCTTCACTTCTTTCACATAGCACTTGATCTTGTCGTTCGGCTCGAAGGTCTCGCCTTCCGTCTGTTCAAGGAAAGGAAGCGTCCCTTCCACACGGCCCAGGTCGACATAAATGTTGCGGGATTCGCTCCATTTCACGGTGCCCGTGATGATGTCGCCTTCGCGGCCGGAAAATTCGTCGTAAATGACGCCCCGTTCCGCTTCGCGGAGCTTCTGGATCATGACCTGCTTCGCGGTCTGCGCGGCCATGCGGCCGAAATTCTTCGGCGTCACTTCGATATGGAGCATGTCGCCCGCTTCATAGGCGGGATTGATCTTTTTCGCGTCCGCCACGGAGATCTGGCTCGCCGCATTCTCCGCTTCCGGATCGACGGTCTCGACGACGGTCTTTTCCGCATAGATATGGTATTCGCCGGTGCTGCGGTCAATGCTGACGGAGGTATTGGCATTGCTGCCGGTCTCTCTCTTATACGCGGTCAGGAGCACGGATTCCAGCGCGCTGAAAATAACGTTTTCCGGTACCTTTTTTGTCTTGACCAATACTTCCACTGCTTTGAGCAACTGTTCGTTCACGATGAATTCTGCCTCCTGATTAAAATGTAAAATGCAGTCTGATCTGCGAGACTTTTTCTCTGGGAATGGTGATCTCTCCGCCGTCTTCCATGACGAGCCGGACTTCTCCCTCTTCCGTCAGCCCCCCGAGGGCCGCCGTGAAGGTCTTGGGGATCTTCTTTTCTCCCTCTTCCATGGGCGCGAAGAGCTTCACGTCCACATCCGAGCCGGAGAAGCGGGCGAAATCCCGGTCTTTTTTGATGACCCGGTCCACGCCGGGCGAGGATACTTCCAGCAGGTAATTGCCGGGAATGAGGTCTTTCTCATCGAGGAGCTTTCCCACTTCCTCGCTGACTTTCTGGCAGTCCGCCAGATCGACGCCGCCTTCCTTGTCGATATAGAGGCGGAGGATCCAGTTCCTCTCCCTTACGTACTCCACATCGACGATCTCCACGCCTTCCGCTTCCAGGTACGGCGTGAGCAGCTCTTCCGCCGCCGTCTCGATCTCTTTATGAGCCATGCGCATCCCTCCCTGCCGCGGGGTCTCCGCCCGCGCTGAAATCTTTCACACTATAAGAAAAAGTGAGCCGCAGCAGCTCACTCCAAAGGAAACTATGAAAATGCAAATATTACGCACTTAGTATATCATACGCGTTTCCGCGCCGCAAGTCGGCATCACACGAGCATGACCGCCGCCATGTGCCGCCCCGTTTTCCCGCCGGATTTCCGGTAGGAGAAAAAGAGGTCGTCCCGGCAGTACGTGCAGAGCCCCGCGTCTTCGATGTGCGCCGCCGCGAGGCCCGCCCGCAGGAGGAGACACCGGTTCGCGCCGGGCAGGTTGAAAAGATACTTGCCCCCTTCTTTCTCCGCCGCGAGCGCCGCCATTTCTTCTTCGCCGAAAAGAGCCCGGAACGCGCCGATCACATCGGGCCCCACTTCAAAGCAGCATTTCCCGATGGCCGGGCCGATCCCCGCGAGGAGACGCTCCGGCTTCGTGCCGTACTTTTCCCCCATGAGGCGCACGGTCTTCCCGGCGATGTCTCCCGCCGTGCCGCGCCATCCGCCGTGGGCGATGCCCGCCGCGCGGTGTTCCGGGTCGTAAAAGAGGAGCGGCGTGCAGTCGGCGAAATTCATGGTGAGAGGCAGCCCCTTTTCACGGGTAATGAGCCCGTCGCAGGCGGGCACCGCCGTTTCCGCGGAGAGCGCGCCCCGCCCGGCGTCGTCCCGGCCCATTTCCAAAATGTCCGTCCCGTGCACCTGATGGCAGCTCACCGCCTTCGCCGGATCGGAGCCGAGGAGCGTAAGAAAACGCCGCCGGTTCTCCCGGACAGCTGCCGGGTCGTCCCCGGCGGAAAAGCTCATATTGAGGGAATCGAAAGGCGCTTCCGACACGCCGCCCTTTCTCGACGCCACCGCCGCGGCGATGCCGCCCGCTTTTTTGAAAAGGGAAAATGTAACGATGGGCATGCCCTTTCTGATCTCGATCATGGTATCTCCTTATCCTTTATAAAAAACACCCGCTTTCTCCGCGAGGCGCCGCATGTCGTCGGGAAGCGGCGCGGTGAGGCGCATGAGTTCTCCCGTGCGGGGATGGCGGAATTCCGCTTCCGCCGCGTGGAGCGCCTGCCTGCCGATGAGCCCGCACGGCCCGCCGTAGAGGTCGTCTCCCAGGAGCGGATGGCCGAGATGGGCCATGTGCACCCGGATCTGGTGGGTGCGGCCCGTGTAGAGGCGGAGACGGAGCACGTCGTACCCTTCGCCCCGGCCGAGCACTTCCCAAGAAGTGACAGCCCGCCGCCCGTCGTCCCGCACGGTCCATTCCACAATGCTTCCGGGCTTCCTGCCGATGGGCGCGTCCGCCGTCCCCCGCTCCTCTTCCAGATGACCGGAAGCGAGGGCGATGTAGCGCCGCGTGATCTGATCGTGGCTGCGGGAGAGATCGTACTGCACTTTCGCCGACTTCGCCACGATGACGAGCCCTGTAGTATTCCTGTCGAGCCGGTACACCGGATGGATGCCCGCCCGCTCCCCGCGGGAGGCGAAATACCCGGCGCAGGCGTTCACGAGGCTGTCGCAGATGTCCCGGTGCGTGGGATGGATGATCATGCCCGGCCCCTTATCGACGGCGAGGAGGTCTTCGTCTTCATACACCACGGAGAGAGGAATATCCGCCGCCACGATGTCCGACTCTTCTTCCCATTCGCAGTGAATGCGGTCGCCCCCGCGGACGGTCATGCGGGCGTTGTGCACATCTTCCCCGTTCACCGTGACCCGTCCGTTCCATTTTATCCGCTTCCACAGCGACGCCGACAGACCGGCGCGCCCGCGGATGAACGACCGGAGCATGAGCTCCCCGCACTCTTCCGGCACAGTCCATTCCAGCTCCATCTGATCTCCTCCTTTATTTTCTTATTATATCGGCGGAGGCGCGTTTGCACAAAAAAACAGCGCTCCTTTTCGGAACGCCGTCTTTTTTACTGCTTTTCACTCTTTTCCCGGCACGCGGGGCAGCGCCCGCTCTCCGTCCGGCGGGCTCCGCAGCGCGAAGAAGCGCCGCGTTTCTCTCTGGCTTCCGCGCGGATCGCCGCCCAGGCTTTCGCCGCGTTTTCCCGCTCCCGCGCCGTCGTCTCTTCCTTGGCGCAGCCCGTGCAGAAAGGAGACGAGCCGCCTTTGCAGCAATCGCTCTCGCCGCTCATGAAATTGCGGACGATGTGCCGGACTCCGACCGCGAATGCCGCCATGATGATAACAAAGAGCACCCACGTGATGATATCGCCGCTTGTCATAGATCCTCCTTATCCATCGGCGGGCGGCCCGGAAGAAAAGGGGGAAAACCGGGCTCCCGCCCCGGAGACGCGCTCCGGCGAATCTGCGAAAATTTCGGAATTACATGCCCACAGCCAGCGCGATCCGGTACACGATGAGAGAGACGCCCCAGCCGATGACGAACTGGGAGACCGCGGAGAAACCCATCCAGTACCAGCTGCCCGTTTCCTTTTTGATCGTGCCGAGGGCGGTCATGCAGGGCGTGTACAGCTGAGAGAAGACCATGAAGGCCAGCGCGGACGCGGGGGTGAATGCCGCTGCCAGTCCCGAGCCCGCGGCGGTGGCGATCATTTCCGCTTCATCCATATCCGGGGAGAGATCGGGCAGGCCGTAGAGGATGCCCATGGTGGAAACGACCGCTTCTTTTGCCATGATGCCCGTGAGCACCGCGGAGCCCGCTTCCCACGTATCAAAGCCGTGGAAGGTGAAGAGGACGGACATCGCGCCGCCCAGCGCCGCGAGGAAGCTTTCCGACATGTCATCAACAGGGCCGTTCATGTTGTAGCTGGAAAGGAACCAGATAAGGACGGACATGGCGAGGATGATCGTCCCCGCCTTGATGAGGTAGCCCTTGCCCTTGTCCCAGGTCTCGAGAAGCACCGTTTTCATATCAGGCCAGCGGTACGGCGGCAGCTCCAGAACGAAGCTGGCGTCTTCCGCTTTGAAGATCGTTTTCGTATACACCGCGGACGCGAGAAATGCGCCGAGGATCCCCACGATATACATGGCAAAAACCACGTTCGCCGCCTGGCCGCCGAAGAAGACCGCGCCGAAGAGCGCCAGCACGGGGAGCTTCGCGCCGCACGTCAGAAACGGCGTGACGAGGATGGTCAGCATGCGGTCCCGGTTGGAATCGAGAACGCGCGCCCCCATGATGCCCGGCACGGCGCAGCCGAAACCGGTGATGATCGGCATGACGGCCTTGCCGGAGAGTCCCGATTTCTTCATGATCGGGTCCAGCACGAAAGCGACGCGCGCCATGTAGCCCGTGCCGTCCAGGAAGGACAGGCAGAAGAAGAGCGTAAAGATCAGCGGCACGAAGGTCATGACGCCGCCCACGCCGGCAATGATGCCGTCGCAGATGAGGGACTGCATCCAGTCCGCCACGCCCAGTCCGGCAAGCATTTCCCCCGCCCATTCCATGAAGTCCTCATTGATGAGCGCGTCCAGGAAATCGGCGACGGGCTGGCCGATCCATGTGAAGGTGATCTGGAAAGCCAGGTACATCATGGCCAGCATGACCGGGATGGACAGGAAACCGTTCGCCAGCACCCGGTCCAGTTTATCCGACACGTCGGCGCCCGCCTGATGGAAAGTCACCGTCTCCGAAACGATCCTGTCGATGAAAGCGTACCTTTCTTCCATGACCGCTTCTTCCTGTTTCGCCGGGTCCGTCACGGTGCGGCGAATCTCATCGAGGCGCGCGATGTACGCTTCCACTTCGGGGGAATTGTGATAGTCCGACATGACGGTCGACGTGAAAACGTCGAGCAGTTTTTTCGTGCTTTTGCTGCTCCGCCCGACGGTCTGCACCACCGGCATGCCGAGCATTTTCGATAATTTCGCCGTGGAGATCTCCACGCCCTTTTTCTGCGCTTCGTCCTGCATATTGAGGTCGAGCAGCACGGGAATGCGGCGCTCCAGCAGCTGGAGGCAGAGAAACAGGTTCCTGTCGATATTGGCGGAATCGATCACATCGACCACGATGTCGGGCCTTTCGCTTTTCAGATAATTTTCGACGATCTTCTCTTCCGCGGAGCGGGCGTTCAGGCTGTACGTGCCGGGCAGATCCATGACGGCAATCGCCCGGCCGTTGTGGTTCGTATACCCCTGCTTTTTGTCGATGGTGACGCCCGGCCAGTTCCCGATCTTCTGCCGGATGCCGGTGAGTTCATTAAATACCGTTGATTTGCCTGTATTCGGATTTCCCGTCAGGGCTACAGATATCATTCCCATACGCTGCCTCCTATTCCGCGATCTCCGTCACCGCAATCTTCTCCGCGTCCTGCCGGCGGACCGCCATCTTGAACGACCGCACCAGCACCGCCAGCGGGTCGCCCATGGGGCCGCGCCGCAGCACCCGGACTTTCGTCCCCTTGACAAATCCCATGCTCATGAGCCGTGTCTTGAGTTCTGACGCCTCAATACCGTCGATCCTGACCAGGGTTCCTGCTTTCGCTTCGCTCAGTTTCATCTCAGTCCTTCTTTCCGCAGGCTTATCGATGTTTATAGATTTGCTATATCTATAAATTTAAATAAGCATGCCATGTATTTAAAATTAGATATTCCTAATTTCTAAATTATTATATCCTCCGATTCTGCGTTTGTCAAAGATTTTGAGAAACATTATTATTTTATTCTTCTAAACAATGCGGTTGCCCATAAAAAAAGCATGGACCGCAATCCATGCTTCTGTTTTTTATTCTGCCGCCGCTTCCCATTTCTCATAGAGCGCATCCAGCTTTTTTTCCTCCTCCCCGTACCGCGCCGCCGCTTCCGCGTAAGCCGCCGGATCGGCTGCCGCGGCATTCATTTCCATCTCGTACATTTTGAGCGCCGCTTCCTGCCGGGCGATCTCCATTTCGAGACGGCTGATCTTCTCCGCCGCCGCGGGCGTGAGTTCTTTTTTCTCCTCCGCCGCCGGGCGGGTCGTCTTCTCTTCCGGAGCCGCTGCCGCAGGCTTCGCTTCCTCCGCCGCGCCCTGCCGGTCCCGCTCAAATTCTTCGAGATCTTTTTTCTTTTCCCTGTAATAGGTGTAATTGCCCAGGTATTCCGTGAGCTTCCCGCCGTCCATCTCCAGGATGCGCGTCACCACTTTGTCCAGAAAATACCGGTCGTGGGAAACGATGAAGCAGGTGCCGCCGAAGGCTTCGATGGCTTCTTCCATCACTTCCCGCGTGGGGATATCCAGATGGTTCGTCGGTTCGTCGAGGATGAGGAAGTTCGGCCGCGACAGGAAAAGCAGCAGCAGGGAGAGCCGCGCTTTTTCCCCGCCGGAAAGGAGGGATATGGATTTGAATACGTCGTCGCCGCGGAAAAGGAACATGCCCAGCAGATTTCTCGCTTCTCCTTCTCCGCAGCCGCCTGCTTCTTCCACCTGCTCCAGCACGGTCAGTTTCGGGTCAAGCGCTTCCTGTTCCTGCGAATAATAGCCGGGCTGCACGTTGCTCCCCAGCTGCACCAGCCCTTCCGACGGTTTCTTATCGCCTGTGACGAGCTTCAGGAGCGTCGTTTTGCCGGCGCCGTTCGGCCCGATGAGGCCGACGCTCTCCCCTTTTCGTATCTGGAAGCTCACGTCCCGAAAAATGACGTGCTCTCCATACGCCGCCGTTCCGTGAAGCACGTCCAGCACACGGTCCGCGCATTCTTCCGGCGGCGTGAAATGAAAACGCATGGATTTCCTGTGCTTCGGCGCTTCGAGCCGCTCCAGCCTGTCCAGCTGAGACTGGCGGCCTCTGGCCTGCTTCGACTTGATGCCCGCCTTGTACCGGCGGATGTATTCTTCCGTCTCTTTGATGTGCTCCTGCTGCTTCTCATAGGCTTTTTCGTAAGCCGCGTCCTGCTGCACCTTTGTCTGCTGGTACCGCGTGTAGCCGCCGCGGAAGCTGCGGATATGGCAGTTTTCCAGATCGACGATGCCCGTCGCCACGGCGTCGAGGAAGTACCGGTCGTGGGAGACCATGAGGATGCCGCCTTTATAAGAACGGAGATATTCCTCCAGCCATTCCAGCATGCCCATATCGAGATGGTTCGTCGGTTCGTCGAGAAGAAGAAAATCGGGATGGCGCACGAGAGCCGCCGCCAGATTGATGCGCACTTTCTGCCCGCCGGAAAAGCTGTGGATATCCCTGTCCCAGTCTTCTTCCCGGAAGCCCAGCCCGGTGAGGATCTTTTTCGTGAGCGCTCTGTACTGGTACCCGCCGAGGAATTCAAAACGCGCTTCCAGCCGTCCGTAGCGGCGGATGAGCTCTTCATTGCCCTGGTCTTTTTCCAGCGCCGCCGCCAGCCGGTGGAGCTCATCCTCACAGAAGAGGATGTCTTTCCACGCTTCTTCCATTTCTTCCCGGAGCGTGGCCGTGGAATAATTGAAATCCTGCCGGAGATACCCGATCACCGCGCCGCTGTCCGCCTTGACGGAGCCTTTATCCGCTTCCTCTGTGCCGATGATGCACCGGAGAAGCGTTGTTTTCCCCGCGCCGTTCGCGCCGACCAGCCCGATGCGCTCGCCGCTCCGCACATCAAAGGATATATTTTCAAATACTGTATAGATGCCGAAGGACTTTGACAGTCCGCTTATTTTTAATGTCGCCATTTATTTGATCAATTCCGCTCTGATAATGATAACAATTTCCGATTCTTCCGTCGATTCGCTCCGGCTCTGGAAGATCTTGCCCAGAATGGGGATATCTCCGAGGATCGGTACTTTCCGAAAGGTCTTGCTCGTCTCTTTGTCGATGAGCCCGCCTATGACGATCTCGTCGCCCGACTTCAGCCGTACCATGGTGTCCGCCTGCCGGGTGACGATGCGGTAGGCTTTCATTTCCGGCACGAGGTACGGGGTGGAAACTTCCGCCCGGATGGACGCGGTGATCTCATCATCCCGGCTGATGCGGGGCGTGTAGGACAGCTTGATGCCGGCGTCACGGTACTCCGTGGCCGTCGTCTTGACGCCGTTTTCCATGTGTTCCACCACGACGGGGATTTCACTGCCGATGAGGATCTCCGCAGGACGGCCGTTCATGGTGACTACATTCGGCCGGGCCAGCACTCTCGCTTTCCCGCTCGACACGAGGGCGGCGAGCTTCGCCTGGAAAAAGACGGTGTACGGATGACCGGAAACGCTTCTCCCGTAAGAGATGCCCGCATAGCCTTCGGGCATGTCCACTTCCCATCCGTCATGCACGATATTGCGGATGCGCGGATTGCCGTCTTCGTCAAATTTGACGTTTCCCGTATCGTCCGTTACATAGCGCTGCTCTGTCCAGCTCTCCCGATTGTAGTCAGCGCTCCCTGTGAGGCTCTGGAAATCCCAGTCGATGCCCAGCTCCTTCGCATCAGACGTATTCACGGCCAGCACTTCCGCTTCCACTTTTACCTGCTTCTCCGGCCGGTCCAGTTCCGAAATGACCCGCCGCGCCTGAAACAGTTCTTCTTCCGTGCCGCTCACGATGACCGAATTGGCGCCGCTGTTGAACGCGACACGCTTATCCTTGAACAGATTGCCAAGGCTTTCCGCCACTTCTTCCGCAGACGCATAGGACAGGCGGAACGATTCCGCCGCGGCGGCTTTTCCATCCAGGCTGCCGTCATAGATGATGAGCGTATTTCCTTCTTTCCGCGCCACGAGGCCGTCTGCCTGCACAACGGCGCGGAGCGCTTCTTCCGGCGTCACCTGCTCCAGATGCGCCGTGATGCCGCCTTTCATCTCTCCGGCGAAAATGATATTCTGGTGGCACATTTCCGCCAGATTCTGAAGGAGCTCCCTCACGGGGGCATTCTCCAGCCGCAGGTCGATCGTCTCCGCCGCTTCTGCCGGCATGAAAGCCAGACAGAAAGCGCAGCACAGGACCGCGCTTCTTTTCAGGAAACGTTTCACAGCGTCAGTGTTTTCTGCCCTGCCGGTCCGGAAAGCACGACCTGCTTTTCGGCGATCCCAGTCACTGTCCATGCCCCCACCTGCTCTCCTTCTTTTACTGTTTTTGTCTGCCCGTCCGTCAGCACCATGGCCCGACGGTCCGCGCCGAGAATGAGGATGCCCTGCAATACCGGAACGGCGGGCTCTGCCTGCACGGACGCTCCTTTTGCCGCCGCGGGTTTCCCTTCTGCGGGGGCCGGCGCCGCGTCCAGCCGGAAAGGATCGGGAAGAGGTTTCGTCCGAATGTAGCGGTTCGCATCGTATTTCATCGTGATCTGCTGCGGTTCGGGCGGGATCTCTTTCTTTTCCGGGACCGGTTCCGGCGGTTTCTCAGGAAGAAGTTCCGCAGCCGTCCCGCCGCGGAAAAGTCCCCATAAAAAGAGCGCCGCCGCGGCGCATGCGCCGAGCAGCAGCCCTTTCCGCCGTTCCATATTCATCGCCCCCTCCCGAGAGGCTGTCAGTCTCTGCCATACCGGGCCAGATCCTGATGGAGGATCTTCTTGTACGTTTCCACGCCGGGCTGATCGTATGCGTCGATCCCCGCCATGGCCCCTTCGTAGGAGATGGTAAGGAAGAAGAAATACATCAGCGCGCCGAGATAAAATTCATTGACTTTGCGAATGGAGATCCGGCAGCTCATGCGGCCGTCGGAAGCGAGCGCCTCCGCATTAGCCCGAAGAGCGGCGCCGAGCACATGGCTCATGGGCACGGTACAGATCTGCCCGCCCTCTGTGAGCGTGAAATCCGGGTCGTCCGGAAATTCTTCCACAGAAATGAACTGGAGCAGCTTGTTCCGCCTTCCCTGCTGGTGTTCCTGCGTAAGGGAATGCATATCTGTCGTCCCCACGGCAGACACCGGCGTGCGCCCGCCGTAGGCAGGCTCTCCGCTCACGGTCTCCGCTTTTCCGAGAGATTCTCCGAGAAGCTGAGCGTACCAGTCGCCGAGAGAACGGAGCCGCGCGCAGTACGGCATGGTGATCTCCGCCGTAATGCCGTACTTCACGGAAGCGATGTACTTCATCGCCGCCAGGGCAAGCGCCGGATTTTCCCGCCAGTCCTCCGACTGACAGGCCTCTTCCACCTGCTTCGCGCCGCGGAGGAACTGCCGGATATCCATCCCAAGAATTGACGCAAAAACGAGCCCTACCTGAGAAAATACGCTGAACCGGCCGCCGATGCCTTCCGGCACCGCGAAATGGAGCCAGCCTTTCTCCCGGCATTCTTCCAGAAGGAGCCCCTTTGCCGCGTCCGTAATGCCGACGAAGACGGGGCGGCAGAATCCGGGCAGCGCCCGCTCCAGCACGGACAGCGCGCCGGACGGCTCCGCGGTCGTCCCGGATTTGGAGATCGCCAGGACGAGCACCGCATAGCCCGCCTTTTTCTCCGCCTGCTGCCGGAGATACCGCAGGAGAGAGGCCATCGCTTCCGGGTCCGCCGTCTGTCCGGCAAAGAACACCTGCGGCAGTCCGCGGCGCGTCTCTTCGTCCTCTTCATTCCAGTAAGGCCCGCAGATCCCGTCGAAGAGGACCTGATTCCCCAGGTATGAGCCGCCGATCCCCACGGAAATGACCGCGTCAAACTCCCCTTTCCGGCACCGCAGGGCAAGAGCTTCCATATCCGCTTTTTCTTCCGCTGTCATGAGGAGCTCTTCCCGCAGGATCGCCGGGAGGCGGGGGAAAAACACCGTTTCCCCTTCCCTCAGTCCGCAGCCGTTCCCGCGGATGCCCGCAAGCGTTTCCGCCGCGGCGGCCATCTCTTTCCGGCAGCCTGTCATATCCGCTTCCGTAATATTCCATGACCGGCCGAAGAGGCAGTCCCAATCCACGGTCATGCCGTCGCATATCCAATGATCCATACAAACTCCCGTCAGAATGAAAAATCTTTCGGCTGGATCATGAACTCAAAGTCGTCATCCACTTCGTCATAGGTGATCCATCCGTAGAAAGAATGCATATCTCTGTAATAGGTGAAGTACCGGTGCTCCGTGTGGCCGTCGATCGTATCGATCTGGTATTCCACGCCCACCGCGTCAAGCGGCGTCAGCTGCACTTTGACGCCTGTCGAGACAGGCTTCTCCATATCGTACGTATCATAATGGTACGGAGATTCGCCGTTCAGGTCGTTGTCCCAGTACCGGATCCACGAGCTCACCGCGCGGTATTCCCCGCTGAGCCCCACCGCGTAGTACTTATTGCTGCGCTGCGAATCATCATAGCCGTAGTAATCTTTCCGGTAACCGATCCGCCAGTCGAAGGCCAGGTGCGGCCCCAGGTCGATGGGCGTATGGGAGAGATAGGCTCCCCAGCCTTTGTAGCTGCCGGAAACGCCGCCTTCTTTCCAGTGGCCCAGTTCCCCTCCGAATCCCACATAGAAATTCGTTTTCGGAATATAAAATGCCCGGGAATCAAAGGAGAAGGACGGCCATTTCTCTACCCATACATGATCGTCATTGTACGAGCTTTCTTCCTTCACGTAATGGAGCTTGAACGTGCCGGGAGCCGTTTCCCAGTTCAGCCCCACGTCCGGCTTGAAACCCGCGTCGGAATACCAGGCGATTCGGGCGTCGAATGTAACATCGCTCTCCGCCCCGCCGATGGGGATCTGCACGCGGTTCTTCAGGCCGAATCCGTTGTCGCTCTCATAATCGGGCACCGGGATCAGCGACCACGGATTAATTCCGCTGTCTCTTTTCAGAGAACCGTTATAGGTCTTCATGGACAGGATCTGATAGTTCTTGATATACAATTTCGCATTGTGCGCCGTGTAGTGGTCATTGGGGTAAATGTCCACGCTGTCCGCTTCGATGCGGTAATCCGGCACCTTGGCCCGGGCGTGTTTCGTCGTGAGATACGCTTTCTGCACGACCGCTTTGTTCTCATTCCTGTCGAAAACGCCGGATTCCCCTTCGTAATAATATTTATCTTTGTTCCACCCGGAAATGCCCCGGAAACGGGCCACAGCGGCTTTCCCGTCATAACTTCCTTCCGCCGCGGTCATCTCGTTGCCCGGCGCGGTCCATTTGACCGGCCCCGGGAGGACGTACTGCTGGGTATTGCTGTTGCCGTAAATACGCTCCGTCTCATAGCGGTCGCCCATGTGGCGCACGTCGACACGCCCCTGCATGTCCACATCGCCCGTCGTGCCGCTGTAGGTCATAACATCGGCGCTGACGATCATCGGATTCTCCGGGGAAATAGAAGCCCCCGCAGTCTCTCCGTTTTTCCCGTTTTTCCGCTCTGCTCTTCCGGCAGACTTTTCTTTTTCCGCTTTCTTGTCCGGTTTGGCGTGAGCCGCCTCTTTCCGCGTATCCGCCGCTTCCGGCGCGGTCTTCGTTTCCGCCGCTTTTTCCGCCTGGGCCGCCTCAGGACGCGCGGATTCCGCTCTTTCAGGAACAGCGGCTTTCACCGGCGCTTTCTTCGCAGCCGTCTCCGGCGCTTTTGCGTAGGGCATTTCCCCCGCTGCCGGACTGCCGCTCACCGTTTCCTGCCGGAGCGTTTCCGCGGGCAGACTTTCTGAAGCCGTTTCCGCAGGCCGCTCTTCCCGCTGAAATTTCTCTGCCGGGACAGAATCATTGTCCGCCGGAACACCGACCTCAATATACCGCATGCCTTCCGCGCCGCTCAGCACCCATGTCACCCGCTGCGGATCTTCCGCTGCCGAAGCCGACATCCAGCCGGACGCGCAGAGGAGCGCCGCGCATAAAAATACTCGTTCTCTTTTATTCATGGCTCACGATGACAACCGATGTGTCTCCTCCGGCAGATGCTTCATCCACTGCCTCCGCTTCACCGGAAACAGCCGTTTTCTCTACGTTTTCAGACATTTCCACCGTAACGTCCTTCTTCGCCAGAAGCGATTTCGGAGCGCCCGGCGCCTGCTTCATGCCCTTCGTCTCCACATCCTGCTGCGTCTGGATATAGAGCTCCGTACCGGCAGGCATTTCCACATTCTTTCCCTTCACGAAGAAGCCGCCCACAAGGCCGATCGGCCCCAGCGCAAGCGCGCCCACCGTGGAAGCGCCCACAGCCGCCGCTTCCATCTTCAGCTTATCCTGCGCCTCCGGGCCCAGTACGGTGGGGATCTCTTCATCATCGATAGAAAAGACCTGATTGAAGGAGATCTCCATTTCCCCGCTCCTGCCGAAGAACTTCGGACGGGATACTTTGGTAATGACACCGCTGCCCTGCGCGCCGCGGGGCAGAACGATCACATCGTCGGCCAGCACATCTTCCTGCACGGTAAAATGCACCTCATCGCCTTCTTCATTTGTTTTTGAGCTGACATCTTCATTCAGGGATATCTTGAAGACCGTATTGGCCGGGAGGATGACCGGCACAAGCTCAAAATGCGTATCCCCGTAGACCGCCCGTTCCAGCTCCGCCACGCGCGCTTCGATGGGGCCTGTCTTCGTCATGCCGAATACCGCCGATTCCAGTACGTCAAGACGCGGGCCGAGCGCATCCTGCTTAATCTCATCGGTGAGATAATATTCCAGCGTATTCACGCGGGTCGTGATGGATGCCTGCGAATCTTCCGATCCGCGCACCACATCGCGGTACAGAGCGGATACCCGCTCATTCAGTCCCTCCGAAGACGGCTTCCGTCCGTAGACTGCTTCGTCCATCGCGTCCACGCGCTCAATAAACGAGCCTGTCTGTACATCGCCGAAGATCACGCTGTCCAGCTTATCCGCCTTATCCGTCAGAGTCGTCGGCTCCGCGGCGGATACAGACGACGCCAGAATGACTGCCAGCCCGGCAGCAGCTATCCATTTCTTCATGAAATTCTCCTTATTCTCTTACACTTTCACATCGATCACAGCCGAGACGCCCACACCCTGGACGCGGCTGAAACTGAGAGGATTCTTGCTGTCCATGGGGATCAGCCCTTTGATGCGGAAAAGCTTGTCGTTCCAGCTGATCTCCAGCTGGCCCACCGCTTCCACCTTCTCCACCTGATCCGCGTCGCCGATTACCTGCGCCGCGCCGATATATCCGCTGTTCCCGATGCTCACGATCGGGACGACTTTCGTCGCATAATTCGTGCCCGCGCCTTCCTTCATCATGATGGAATTGATAGCGCTATTCAGCTGTTCCGAATACCGGTCCACCAGGTACCCGATGCCGCCTACCTTGACGACGCCGCCGAGGACGCTGCCCAGATCAAATGCCGATACAGACGATATGGCGCCCGCGCCGATCATTGCCGCTGCCAAAAAGGAAACGGCCGCTCTTTTCATATTCATATGATCTCCTCCTTTTCTGAATGAGACACTATGCCTATCATATTTTTCTTATATTATACGTTCCCCAAAACTTTTTTTCTACTTTCAAAAAATCCGCGCATCACCAGCGTCTTCCCGTCCGCCGCATTCGTCCCTCCGGCCGCCTGTCTGCGAAAAGCGTTCCGAAAACTCCGCGCAAATAAAAAATCCCGCCGCCTCCATAAAGAAGACTGCGGAAATCTTTCACTTTTCATACAAAGCGTTCAGCCGCCGGTAATAATACAGCGCCGTGTGGCCGAGCGTCAGATACATCAGGAGCTCTGAAAGCTCTTCCACCTGCTGATCGCGGATGGTGTGGCTGAACATGGAACCGTGATCGCCGAGCGTCGCCAGTGTAACGCAGACCGCAAGGAGCAGGATCTCCGGGAGCGGAAGAGGGATCTCTTTCAGCACGCGTTTCCAAGGCACATACCGGACGAATCCGTACAGGCAGAGCAGGAGGACCACGCCGACAGCCGCGTGGATCTCCGTATAATACGGCATTTTCGAGGACGCGATAATGATCGGTCCTGTTTCCGGGGAATATCCTTCCGTAAAAAAGACGCGCCCCCACGACAATTCCCTCGCCGTCAGAATGAAGAAAACGCCCGCCGACGGCAGCCACATCCGCCGCACCGCTGACGCCCCGTGTTTAAAGAAGAAAACGCACATCACCCCGAATGCCGCCAGAATAATGGCCTGCGCGTTTTCCACCGGTCCGTTCTCAAAACTTACCCATGGCGGCAATACGGCCGACAGCGGAAAAATCAGCGCCAGATAAATCATCAGCGCGGCGCGCGCTTTTTTCATTGCCGGATCCGTCGAACCACTCCTCATTGTCTTTCTCCCTTTAAATTTAAATTCTTATAAAATTTTGCCTTTATATTTCATAAACCAAGCGGAACGCTTTAAGTATATCCAACTTTATAATCAGCGGCAACGAAACATTGGCGAAATACTTTCTAACAAATTCATGCGCCTGTCTGCCCTGCATGCAGCAAAAAGGAGCCGAATATTCCGGCTCCTCTGCTTTACTTCTTATTTCCTGCGCCCCGTCTCCGATGATCCTCTTCGATGCGGCGTTTCCAGCCTGTCTCCAGCGGCTTCCCGCACCGGAGACAGGAGACCGCTTCGCTGATGACTTCATAATTCAGCGCCGTTCCCCGCTCATCGCAGCAGTAATTGACCGCGCGCTCTTTCGGCAGACCAAATCGTTCCGCTTCCGCCGCGGCGTCGATATTCGCGCCAAGGAAAATGAATTCCCAGCCGTATTTTTCTCTGACCCGGCGGATCATGCGCCGTACATCCTCCGCGCCGAAGAATCGGCTCGCGTTTTCTTCACCGTCTGTCGTAATGACACAGAGCGTACGCGCCGGCAGTTCCTCCGGCCGAGACCGGTCATAGATCATTTCCATGCGCCTCACCGTGCCGCCCACCGCATCATAAAGCGCCGTACATCCTCCGGTACGATACTCCTTCTCCGTCAGCGGCCGAACTTCCTCCAACGGTACGCGGTCATAAAGCACCTCCGCTTCATCACTGAAAAGGACCAGCGAGAAAAGCGCCTTCCCTGCCTCCTTCCGCTGCCGCTCCAGCAGCCCGTTGCAGCCGCCGACAGTATCTTTCTCCAACCCGTGCATGGAACCGCTCCTGTCCAGAATGCATACAATCTCCGTCAGATTTTCTTTCATTTCTTTTCCCTCCCGATAAAAAATGGGTGAAGTTTTTCTTCACCCAAAGTATATCCGGTCTCAGGATAAAAATGGTCGCCCGGGAAGCGACATTTACGGCCCGATCTGCTTCTCTCCGAAAGCAAAGAGCGCCTCGTTGATCTCGTATATATCATAGATTCCCCGGTTGATGAAATATTCCACGATGATATCAAATCTGCTGGCACTGGAAAACGCGAATCCGGCTCTTGCCAGAAATTCATCTGTTTCCTCTGGCGTAAGCTCCAGAGCGATCGCAAAGGCGAGCACCGTGTTTTTCGACGGGCGGTACGATCTGTCCGACCGGATCTTGGAAAAATGTTTTCGATCTATGTTTGCCTTCTTATAACATTCCACATCAGTCATGCCGCGCTCATCGATCTTTCGCAGCAGCATCTCCGAAAAAGTTTCCCCTCTGACCGCCAGCGCCTCTTCTATGGCGCGTTTCGAGAATTTCGCCGGCGCAGCGCTCTCCCGCGCCTCTTCCGAAGACAAAAGGCATTCCCTCATCCCGAAAATCGGCCGGTTTTCCAGGGCTTCTTCGATCTCAGCGAAAATCGGCTTTCTGATCTGAATAGCTGTTCGGTCAGAGACGGCCAGGTACACCATCATATCGCTCTTCCGCAGGAAAGCGCGGATCTCCCTGACCGCGATCTCCAACGCTTCCTCTTTCGGGAATCTATGGCCCCCGAAAGAGATCGGGGAAAAAGCAGCAGACTCACAGCCATGCTCCTCTGCAAGCATCAAAGCCGACCGATAGCAAGACGCCAATAATTTATGTTCCCCATGATCTCCGCCCCGCCATTGAGGAACTGCCGCATGGATCACATACCGATATGGCAAAGCATATCCTTCTATAAGCTTCGCCTCGCCCGGAGCGCATCCGTCTGCACTGCCCTTAAGGAGCGGATTCACCGCATTTACGAGTGCGTCTGCCCGTACTTTGGCAATATCATTCTTTATAAATTGAAAAGGCATACATACCTCCCCTGCAATTTTTATATTATTGTAGCAGATACGAAAAGGGATCCCCCGTCCTTATCCGGTTTCCATACTCACTCTTGCCTGTGCCCCTTTGCCAAATTCACCGCATGCCCGCCTGGAGCTTATGCCGGATTCTACTTTCCTCTCTGTACACATGAAACGTCTCCCACTGCGCGGAGTCTGCTTTATCCCCCGCAGAACCGCACAAAAAAAGAAAAGACTCACATCTCTGTGAGTCTTCTTCACTTCCTCCTGCTCCCCTTCCGCCAACCGGAAGTTTTCCTCTCTCACATAAATGAAAAACGCCTACATTTCTGTAGACGTTTCTCTCTTTATCAGCAGCTTC
>OLZB01000051.1_pt1 | contig 96228 bp, 97 predicted proteins | sample 1673421 | NCBI WGS metagenome assembly OLZB01 (sample SAMEA103958111, study PRJEB25191) | human gut metagenome | biome: human-associated habitat [ENVO:00009003]; feature: intestine environment [ENVO:2100002]; material: feces | place: Germany | collected 2013/2015
TCGAAAATTATCAGCGTAATGAACAGGCTTTAATTACAACAATGATGGAAATGGTAGTGCAGGGTATATCAACCAGAAATGTCAAAAAAGTAACTGAAGAACTCTGTGGAGAGTCTTTCTCTAAATCTACTGTTTCTGAAATTTGTAAGGAACTTGATGTTCCAATTAAACATTTCAAAGAACGTTTATTACCGGAACATTATCCATTTATTATTGTTGATGCGATATATTTAAAAGTTCGCGAAGATCATCGTGTCAAGTCCAAAGCATTGTTTGTCGCTATTGGGATAAACAATACAGGTCACAAGGAAGTACTCGGTTTTGAAGTATACGATTCTGAGAAAGTAAACACCTGGAAGGACTTCTTTGAAAGTCTTAAAAGTCGTGGCTTACGTGGCGTGGATATTGTGATATCAGATGCACACGCAGGGCTTGTTGAAGCAATAAAGGAATGCTTCTCTGGTTCTTCATGGCAGCGTTGTCAGGCTCATTTTACTAGAAATATCATAGATAAGTGTCCCAAAAAATACAGCACTGGTTTAGCTTCTGAATTGCGAGATATGTTCAATGCAACTACTATTGAAGAAGCCCGTCGCCTAAAAGAATCAATATACGATGAATATCAGGATGTTGCAAATGAAGCAATGGTTATCCTTGATGAAGGGTTTGAAGATAGCATTACAATCATGGCATTACCTTCAAAATATCGTATTGCATTAAGAACCAGCAACATAATAGAGCGTGAAAACAGAGAGATCAGAAGACGAGAAAAGGTCATTCAGATTTTCCCTAATACGGAATCTATTATACGACTGATTGGTGCAGTTCTTCAGGATGATCATAATGATTGGAGTGTCAGTCACAGAATTTTTGATATGAAAGAATACTATGACAAACTAAGCTCCATTCAATCAAATCTCCTGAAGATAAAGGCAGCATAGACGGACTAATATAGCTGGAAGATGAATTTACACACAAATTTGGACTTGACTCCAAAAGCCGGAAAAGACCCGGCAAAAAGTAGCTGAAACTGCAGAAATCACCAAAACAGCACCCAAAACCCAGCCCAAAAGCCGGAAAAAACCCGAGAAAAAGTAGCTGAAACTGCAGAAATCACCAAAACAGCACCCAAACCCAGCCAGAAAGCCGGAAAAGACCTGGCAAAAAGTAGCTGAAACTGCAAAAATCCCAAAAACAGCTCCAAAAACCCAGCCGTAAAGCCTCATAAAAATGGACTTATAGACATGTATTGATGGCTTAGTTGAGAATTAACTACTGTGGAGTGTACTAGAACTTGTGAGTAGCGTGTCATTTGTAACCGCCAAAGCGTACACAATGAAGCAGTAACTATAAACTGTGAGATTATAGCAAACCATCTAGCATATACATTTGTATAAGTTTCGACGGTTTCGTCGTGCATAGAAAACCTAAGAGCATAATTTCGTACAGAATCTTAGTCGCGAAGCGTAGCGAGGGCGAAAGTGCGTGTCCTCAACAGTTCCAAGCTTACGTACCGACCTACGACCAATGCACAAAAGTTGCGCATAAAAACGCGCACCCAATCCCTTGTTTGTGAAAAATGCTTGAAAACAAAAGTTAAAAAATGTCGAAATTGCACATTGACATAATCGCAATGCTGTAATATACTAAGTTCAGAACAAACGGTTGCGCGAAAAACGCACCTAAGAAATAAATTAAATTACAAGCAAATGGAGGAAACAACGGATGGACAAATTTATTGTTAACATCATTCACCGCCCTGAGATGGTGCCTGAGTACTCAGCAACAGTGACAGGACAGGGAAAAGAAGAGGATATTGGAGATAAGAAGCTTATTACAGAGTCACTCGACATCTTCAAGACACAGCAGAGACTTGCACATGAGGCGGGACTCAAAACCACAATCCAGATGACATATGCTTCACTTTTTAATGATGAGGCAGTAGAGCTTGCAAAGCAGGATCATGAGAAATACGGTGATGAGATAGCACTTTCACTCCTTGGACTTCCATGTGAGGAGTTTAGAGAGAAGTATAAGACAAAGGATTTCTGTATCTGGATGTTCTCGATGGAGGACAAGAAAGCTATCGTAAATGATGTTTTCGAGAAATTCCATGACAGATTCGGTTTCTATCCTGAGTCAACAGGCTCTTACTATATGGATGCAGACCTTACAAACTACATAAAAGAAAAATACCCAATGGTAAAATGTGCAGTTGCAACATGCTGGGAGGAGGGCCCTAAGGCATACCACACATGTAACAACTCATGGTACACACTCTTTGACGGAGGCCCATGGGCACCATGGATTCCATCAAAGCAGAACACACATGCGCCAGCAGCAAATAAGGAAGAGGATAGCGGAATCGTAGCAATTCCACATCTCTCACGTGACCTTATTGCATGCTATGACGGAAACGGCTCAAACTTCGGAACACATCCACAGAACGTGCTTCGTGGAATGATTTATGATACAAAGACATGGGAGTATCCATATCTTTACAACCTCATCGACCAGTACAGAGACCTTGCAAAATACAATAACGGATATTCATACAACATGATGTTCGTAGGACCTGGCTGGATGAACAAGATGGGACGCTGGGAGCAGCCATATGAGCTTCTCTTAAAGTCATACACAGACGGCTGTAATTACTATGGCAAGTTAAAGAAAGAGGGTAAGCTCATCGACATGACAATGTCAGAGTTCGCTGATTACTTCAGAGAGAAGAAGGGTGTCAACGCAGGTAACTACAATGAGCCTGAGTGTGCACCATGGAGAGATATCCTTTACGGCTCAGACAAGCAGCTCTTCTGGTACTGTGACCCATACATGAGAGCATGCGTAAACATGGATCAGGGTGGAGCAATCGTAGACCTTCGTCCATACGTTGCAAAGCTTGAGTGGCCGGTAGGAATCGGAACAAAGCATGTACAGGATGCATCTTATCCATTCCTTATTCAGGAGAAATATAGAGCAGGATACTTTACACACTATGCAGGAGCTGGAACAGTAAGAAGTGCCAAGCTTTCACACAACGGTGAGGAGGTTGACCTGTGTCTCTGTCCTACACACAGCCATTTTTCAGAGGAAGTTATTGATGGCAAGAAGACAAGAATCCTTACACTTGATCCTGTAGATATTGAGTTTTATGATGTTAAGCTTACTCTTCAGACAAAGGAATACTTTGAGGAGGGCTCATCAAACATCAAGATTGAGCGTAATATCCTTAGCATGAGTGATCCAAATGCAGAGGTTTATCTCGATGAGTACATCACAGCATGCTACGGAACAACAGAGTATCCTGAGGATATGACAGGCATCACACTTACATGTGAGGGAGAAAACCCACAGAGCATCAATTATGAGTATAAGTGTCGTGATGCAAAGCTTGACGGAGCAACTGCAGTAAGCGCAGTAATTCCTGCAATTCAGACAAAGGTTTCACTCACACCATCTGCAAAGGCAGAGGGATACATTGAGGAAGGATATGCATTCTCTCCAATGTTCAAGCTTGGTTACAAGAAACAGATTAAAGACAAGGAGGTATTTGCAACATGGCTCAACTTGGAAAAGGCAAATTAAATTATAGATGTCCTTTATGTTTTATGAGGGATCTTGATATTGATATGTTCTATAATAAGGAAACAGGTATTTATAGCTGCATCCGTTGCCAGTTCAGAGGTACAGAGGAAGAGGTGCTTCAGGGCAACGAGGATGTCCGCAAGAAGTACAAGGCTATGTACAAGAGATTCGACAAGTTCGATTTTGATTAAAGTAGTGATTGGTACGCTGCTGCTATAATAGCAGCAGCGTGTTTTGCATTTCGCTACAAAGGAGAGTATATATGGCGAAAAGAAAAAAAGACACGATGGAATTCAGATTCTATGAGCTGCCACAGGGAGAGTCGGCACTCGTACTGTGCGGAGAATCATGGAAGAGAGTGTATGGTCATGAGGAATTTCACCTGCATTTCCATAATCTGCTTGAAATCGGCATCTGCCGCGAGGGAGATGGAAATATGTATCTGGATGAGGATATTTACCAGTATCATGACGGCGATATCACATTTATACCTGAGAATTTTCCGCATGTTACAGTCAGCTATGGTGAGGTGGTGAATTTCTGGGAGTATATTTTTATTGACATACGTTCTGTGATAGAAGAGATGTTCCCAAACAATACGGCATTCCAGAATGAGGCAGTTACGACTATATCAAAAAAAGCGTTTATGACTAACGTGTATCAGAGCCCGGCTATGGCTGAGTATATAAATGCCATAATCAGGGAAACCCGTGAACACAAGATTTATTGCCAAAGGACGGTAAAGCTACTTGTGCAGGGAATTGTAATAGAGCTGCTGCGCATGTATGATGAGCTTCCGGAGGAGGATAATAATATCGTAAAGGGTACCAATATGTCACAGATAGCCACAGCACTTGACTACATGAATAAGCATTACAGCGAATCGATAAAGGCAGGGGAGCTTTCGGAACTATGCAACATGAGCGAGACTCATTTCAGGAGACTGTTTGAATCATACATCAATATGCCGCCTATGGAGTATCTGAATCTGATAAGAGTACAGAAGGCGTGCGAGCTTATGAAAAAAACAAATGAGCCTATGGAGCTTATTGCACAAAAGTGTGGATTCACAACCCAGTCAACTTTTAACCGTAATTTCCGCAAATTTTTGGACACTTCGCCATATCAGTGGAAGATAAATCCTGAAAATTATGAGCATAAACTGTTGAATTTTAGGATATCTGCACTAAAGGGATGGTAGAAAATACATGTTTTCGTATAATTTTGTACATTTATGATTGAATATGCATATAATTGTGTGGAATTTGTTAACACAGAAACAACGTATATGGTTATAATGACTATGTAATTAAGAAACGGACAAATATTCGTAGTCAAAATGCCCAATTAAAATAATATGATTATGAATGAATTGTAAACGTAGTATTGCAGAAACATCATTTTTATTAGGGAGGAAGAAAAATGAAAAAGAAAGTAGTTTCATTATTACTCGTAACAACAATGGTTGCCTCACTTGCAGCCGGATGTGGAGATTCATCTTCATCAGGAGATGGCACAGAAAAGACAGGCAAGAAGGTAGAGACCGTAGATGACGGTCATACACTTACAGCATGGGCCTGGGATGCAAACTTCAATATCCCGGCACTCAAAGCAGCAGCAGAGGATTACAAGAAAAATGTAGATCCTGATTTTGTACTCAATATTGAGGAGCAGTCACAGTCATCTGATATTGAGACAGCAATTACAACAGCAGGTTCAGCAGGAGATTACAGTACACTTCCTGACATCGTATTATTTCAGGATCACTACTTCCGGCAGTACCATACAAATTATCCTGATGCATGGGTATCAGCAAATGATGCAGATGTTAAGTGGGATGATTTCAGCCAGGAGAAATTATCATTCTCTACAATCGACGGAGAGCACTTTGGATTCCCTGTTGATAACGGAACAGTTATCTTTGCTTACAGAACAGATCTTCTTGAGCAGGCAGGATACACAATCGATGATATGACAGGTATTTCTTGGAAGGATTTCATCGAGGTAGGTAAGAAAGTATACGAGAAGACAGGAAAATACTTACTTTGCATGGACGGCGACGGAAATGATTTGTTCTACATGATGCTTCAGGCAGAGGGTGAGTCACAGTTTAAGGATGGCAAGCCAAACTTTGTAGACAACGCTAAATTAAAAGAAATCATGCAGGTACTTAAGGATATGATCGACAACAATGTTCTTTACCTTGCAAATAACTGGTCAGATTACACAGATCAGGCTGTCCAGGGAGACATGGTTGCAGGCGTTATGAACGGAAACTGGATCATTCCTACAATCGAGAAGGTTACAGACAACAGTGGAAAGTGGGAGATTACATCTCTTCCAACACTTGAGGGTGGTGAAGGCTATGCATCAAACGGTGGTTCTTCACTTTACATCACAAGCAACTGCAAGCAGACAGACCTTGCTAAGAAATTCTTAGCATATACATTCGGTGGCGGATCTTATACAGACAAGGGTGTATCTGAGACATATGACAATGCTCTTAAGAATGGTGGTGTTATCACTACATATACACCTGCAGGCAAGTCTGAGGTTTACAACGAGGGCGTTGAGTACTTCAACAACCAGCCAATTTACGCTAAGATCGTTGAGATGGGTGCAAATGTTAAGACAATCGAGCAGAGCGATTTCCATTACGATGCACGTAAGAAGCTTGCTACAGCACTTATCAATATTACTCAGAACGGTGCAGATATCGATTCAGAGATAAAGACAGCAGAGGATGACCTTAAATTCACAATGGGACTTTAATCTGTTAGCTTGATGGCAAATGTACAGGGAGCCATTAAATGGCTCCCTGTTTTTTCTCAAAGACTTATAGTTAGGAGGCCTTTATAGTGAAGAATAAGAAAAAAGGAATGAGCATAACAGGTAAACAAAGGGCTGCCGGCTGGATTTATCTGGCTCCGGCTACAATACTCATTTTCATAATGAGCTTCTGGCCTATTATCCAGGCTGTTATTACATCATTTAAAACCGGTTCAAGTGCAAATATGCAGTGGGCTAATCCATTTGCCTACAATTACACAAGAATGTTTCAGGATGCGGTTTTCAAGAGATCTATCGGAAACACATTCCTATATTTAATTATCGAAGTTCCAATCATGCTTGTACTGGCAATTTTACTGGCACAGTTACTTAACAACAAGCATCTTAAATTTAAAGGACTTTTCCGTACATGTGTATTTTTACCATGTGCAACATCACTCGTATCATATGCATTGATTTTTAAATCGCTTTTTGCAACACAGGGACTTATCAATACAATCCTTGTTAAACTTGGAATATTAGAGAGCAACTTTAACTTCCTCGGTACAGGCTGGAGCGCTAAGATTATTATCATAGTAGCTCTTATCTGGAGATGGACAGGATATAATATGGTGTTCTTTTTAGCTGGTCTGCAGAATATCGAGTATTCTGTTTACGAGGCGGCAAAGATAGATGGAGCGAGCGGCTGGAGGACCTTCTGGTCTATCACGGTTCCTCTTCTTAGACCTACAATTGTTATGACAACCATCATGTCAATAAACGGTACATTACAGCTCTTCGATGAGTCTGTAAACCTGACAAAGGGTGGACCTGCAAATGCGACAATCACCATGTCACATTATATCTATAACGGCTCGTTTGGTGAAGGTGTTGCAAACTTTGGATATGCATCAGCAATGTCTGTTATCGTATTCATCATGGTTGCTATACTGGCATTTATCAATCTGAAAGTAGGTGACAAGCGTGACTAAGAAAAAACATGGATCATCAATACAAAAAAGGCTTATACCTTCATACATTTTTCTTGTAATAGTTTCGTTCATCTCAGTATTTCCGTTTTTCTGGATGATATCGGCAGCGACCAACAAGTCTATTGACGTTGCAAGAGGTAGAATTGCATTTGGTGGCTATGCCCTTGAGAACTTAAAGAAACTGTTTGCATCACAGAACGTTGCACTTGGAATGAAAAACTCACTTATCAATGCAACAGTTCAGACAATTATAGCACTGCTTGTCTGCTCACTTGCCGGTTACGGCTTTGAGCTATATCATGACAAGGCAAAGGATAAGCTGTTCTCAGTTTTACTTCTTGCCATGATGATTCCGCAGGTAGCTACACTTATTCCTCTGTTCAAGATGATGTCAAAGCTCGGCTTTATAAATACGGTATGGGGCTTCATGCTCCCGGCTATTTCAACGCCGTTCCTTATCATGATGTTCAGACAGAATTCGAGAAACTTCCCAGTCGATATAATGGAGGCGGCACGAATTGACGGACTCAGTGAGATTGGTATTTTCTTCAAGATGTATATGCCTGTACAGAAATCAACATATGCAGCAGCTGCAGTTATCACATTCATGAATGCATGGAACTCATACCTGTGGCCAAAGGTAATCCTCAATAAGCCTGATGCTATCACAATGCCAATGCTTATTGCAAACCTCGCAGCAGGATATACAGTAGATTACGGTGTACTGATGATGGGCGTTCTTTTCTGCTCCATCCCTACAATGATCGTATTCTTTGTTCTCCAGAAGCAGTTTGCAGAGGGAATTACAGGATCTGTTAAATAAAAGTAAAATAATATTGTTAAAAATCAAGAAGGCAAATAATATTTATTATTTGCCTTCGTCTTATAAGAGGCTTTGTGTTTAAAACATACATGTATCAAATAATAAATACAGTAGATAGGAGTGTAAAAATATGAGTAATTTTGATTCAAATATCATTAAAAATCCGGAAATATTTGAGCAGAACAGACTTGCGGCTCATTCGGATCATGTGTGCTATAAAAATGAACTGGAGAAAATTAAAGGAAAATCAAGCCTGAGATATGATATGAACGGCTTATGGAAGTTTGCATATGCAAAGAATCAGTCCCTGGCTCCTTGTGGCTTTGAGGCAGCTGACTATGATTGCAAAGGCTGGGATGAAATCAGGGTTCCGGCACATATCCAGATGGAAGGCTATGACGTGCCAATCTATACGAATACCACATATCCGTGGGAGGCTGATGAGTCTATAAAGCCGGGCGAGGTACCTGAGATTTTTAATCCGGTTGCAAGCTATGTGAAGTATTTCACAATTCCTGAGAATATGAAGAACAAGAGGGTGTGTATTTCGTTCCAGGGAGTGGAGAGCGGTTTTGCACTCTGGCTGAATGGACACTATGTCGGCTACAGTGAGGACACATTTGATCCGTCTGATTTCGAGCTGACTGATTATATTGTCGAGGGTGAGAACAAGCTTGCGGTCAGGGTATGGAAATGGACATCAAGCAGCTGGTGTGAGGATCAGGATTTTTACAGATTTTCAGGCATTTTCAGAGATGTATTTTTGTATGCTGTTCCTTGTGCACATGTGGAGGATCTGTCAGTTGTTCCTACACTTAATGATACCTTTGACGAGGGCACACTTAGTGTGTCAATAAAGGCAGATGGTGATGGTATTGCAAGTGTAAAGCTTTATGAGCTGGGCGATTTGTCTGTGGAAAAATATGACAGGGCAAAACTTTTATTGGAAGAGTTTGATATAGAGCTTAGGAATAAGGAAATTTGCGAGGGCTCATGTAATGTGAAAAATCCTCTGTTATGGAGCGCTGAAAAGCCGAATCTGTATGAGGTTAAAATTATAGTTAAAGATACGCATGGAAATGAGACCGAGTTTATCAGCCAGCTGGCAGGCTTCAGAAGATTTGAGATGGTAGACGGACTCATGAAGCTAAACGGTAAGCGTATTGTATTTAAGGGTGTAAACCGCCATGAGTTCAGCTCAATAACAGGCCGTGTGCCAAACCGTGATGAGGTGATAAAGGATATTGTCACAATGAAAAAGAACAATATCAATGCTATAAGAACAAGCCATTATCCTGATGATTCCATGCTCTATAAGCTTTGCGATATTTATGGAATTTATATGATAGCTGAGAACAATCTTGAGAGTCATGGCACATGGGAGGCATATAATAAGGGCTATGTTGACCTTGACTTTGTTGTGCCAAAGGACAAGCCACAGTGGAGAGAAATGATGCTGGACCGTGCCAACTCATGCTATCAGAGGGATAAAAATCATCCGGCAATCCTTATCTGGTCATGCGGCAATGAGTCGTTTGGCGGCAAGACCATATATGAGATGTCACAGCTTTTCAGACAGCTTGATAAGCATCGTCTGGTTCATTATGAGGGAGTATTTAGCGATAGAAGCTATAATGACACAAGCGACATGGAAAGCCAGATGTATACTCCGGCTGCAGGCATTGAAAAATTCCTGGCAGAGCATCCTGAGAAACCGTTTATCTGCTGCGAATATACACATGCAATGGGAAATTCCTGCGGTGCTATGCACAAATATACAGAGCTTACAGACCGCGAGCCTAGATATCAGGGCGGATTTATCTGGGATTATATTGACCAGTCAATCTACAAAAAGGACAGATACGGCAAGTGGTTCCTCACATATGGCGGAGATTTCGGCGACAGGCCTACAGATGGAGATTTCAGCGGAAACGGCATCTGCTACGGCGGAGAGAGAGAGGCTTCTCCAAAGATGCAGGAGGTGAAGTTCAATTATCAGAATATCTCGGTTGATTTTGACAGCGACTACATCTTTACAGTCACAAACAAAAATCTTTTTGTAAATACATCGGTTTTTGATGCTTTTGCCATTCTTCTTGCAGACGGAAATGAGGTCTACAGGACAAGGCTTCAGATATCTGTTCCACCGATGGATAGGGCAAGCTATGAGGTGCCGGTGACTCTTAAAAATTCCATGATAGATGTGGAAAAAGAGTACTGTATTGTGGTATCATTTGTATTAAAGGAAAACACCATCTGGGAAAAGGCAGGATATGAGATTGCATTCGGACAGCATATGATAAAGAAGCCTGTAAGTGAGTATTCATGCGACAAATCAGTTGAGCTTGTTGTTGGAAACGGAAATATCCTTGTAAGAGGTGAGAACTTTAAGGCACTTTTCTCAAGAATGAATCTGGGAATGGTTTCATATGTATACGGTGGCGTTGAGATGCTTCCAAATACTATTCCACTGCCGAATTTCTGGAGAACACCTACCAACAATGATTCCGGAAACATGATGCCACAGCGCTATGCACAGTGGAAGATTGCCAGCATGTATGTGACCACCAGACAGAATCAGCGCTTTGCAGATACATCACCAAGGGTAGAAAAAAATGATAACAATATCGCCATCACATACACTTATTTCATGCCTACCACACCGCAGAGCTCATGCGAGGTGACATACAGAGTGTTTGGTGATGGAACAATAGAGACAACTCTGTCATATGACCCTGTAAAGGAACTTGGCGATATGCCGGAGTTTGGCATGATGTTCAAGCTGGATGCCGATTATGATACAGTGAAATGGTACGGACTCGGACCACAGGAGACATACGAGGACAGACAGCATGGCGGAAAGTATGGTGTATACGAGAATAAAGTGGCAGACAATATCGCAGAGTATCTCGTTCCGCAGGAGAGCGGCAACAAGTGCAGAGTAAGATATGCAAAGGTAATGGATAAGAAGGGCAGAGGCATGCTGTTCTTTGGTGATGAGCTTTCGTTCTCGGCACTGCCATATACACCACATGAGCTGGAAAATGCAGCGCATCATTTCGAGCTTCCACCTGTACACTATACTGTTGTCCGTGTGGCAAAGAAGCAGATGGGTGTAGGCGGAGACGACAGCTGGGGCTCACATACTCATCCGGAGTACCTGCTTGATGTCTCAGAGAAAATGGAATTCACATTCTGTTTCCGCGGAATCTAGCATTTTAAGGTTGTCAGGAATATTATTACGCATTTTGAGAGCAGGGACTACTACCGGGACTGCTCTCATGGTGTAAATAAACGATATAAGAATTAAGGAGAATTAAAATGTCAAAATTTATTAAGGGTATGGATTTATCAACCTTGCTAGAGCTGGAACGCTGCGGAGCAAAATACTACGAGGATGGAAAGGAGAAGGATATTCTTGACATCATGAAGGAGCATGATGTTGACACAATCCGTCTTCGTCTGTGGAACGACCCAAAATCAGAGGATGGTGAGCCTTACGGTGCGGGTAACAATGACCTGGCTGAGACTATTGCTATCGGAAAAAAGGTTACAGATGCAGGCTTTGGAGTGCTTTTGAATTTCCACTACAGTGATTTTTGGGCAGATCCGGGAAAGCAGATTAAGCCAAAGGCATGGAAGGATTTTGGTGTGGACGAGCTGGAGCAGGCTGTATATGATTTTACACTTGAAAATCTGACAAAGATTATTGAGGCAGGTGTAAATGTCACAATGATTCAGGTAGGTAATGAGCTTTCAAACGGACTTTTGTGGCCTGAGGGAAAGGTACCTAACTACGATAATATAGCAAAATTTGTGAATGCCGGAATACGTGCCTGCCGCAAGGTAAATGCTGATATTCCGATTATGATTCACCTCGATAATGGTGGAAACAATGAGCTTTATGTCAGATGGTTTACAAACTTCATCGAAAGAGGAGAGGAGTTTGAGTATATCGGATTGTCATACTATCCTTTCTGGCACGGCTCTCTCGATCAGCTTGAGTTCAATATGAACGATATTGCAAAGCGTTTCAATAAGGACCTTATCATCGCTGAGGTATCCATGGGCTTTACAATGGACAGCTACCAGGAGTACGAGAAGCTTGCTGATTCTGAGCGCAAGGGTTATGCGACAAAGCCTGAGCTTGTTGAGAAAATAGATTATCCTATGACTATTGAGGGTCAGGCTGACTTTACAAAGGATTTCTTAAACAGGGTGGCAAATGTGGTGGATGACCACGGAAAAGGATTTTTCTGGTGGGAGCCAGCGTGGATTCCTGTACCGGGCTCAGGCTGGGCTACACCTGCTTCACTTAAGTACATGAATGATCCGGGACCATGTGGCAATGAGTGGGCAAATCAGGCGCTCTTTGACTATGATGGAAATGTGCTGCCGGCACTTGATGTTATTAAAAATTTTAAAAAATAAAATAATAACATATGTAATTTTGTTGCATGATTTGATTTGTTATGTTGCATTTTCAGTCGGATGTATTGCAATGTAAAAATGTGCAGTTATAATAGAATTATAAAGAAAGAACGAATTATTTTAACTATCAATTTAACGCAAATACAATCAGCAAAGGAGAAGAAAAAATGATACAGCAGAACGTATTAGACAAATTCAAGGAGCTTTTTGGAGCAGATGGGGATATCAGAGTATATTTTGCTCCGGGACGTGTAAATCTGATCGGTGAGCATACTGACTACAATGGAGGACACGTGTTCCCATGTGCACTTACCATCGGTACATATATGGCAGCAAGAAAGCGCGACGACAGGAAGCTTCGTTTCTACTCTATGAATTTTGACAATCTGGGGGTGGTTGAATCATCACTTGATGAGTTTACACCTGATCCGGACGGACTTTGGACAAACTATCCAATGGGCGTTATGTGGGCCTTCGAGGGACGCGGAATGAAGCTTGAAAGCGGTCTTGATATTGTTTTATTCGGAAATATTCCAAACGGCTCAGGACTTTCTTCATCAGCATCTCTTGAGGTGGTTACAGGATATATGTTAAAGGATATTTACGGCTTTGACGTGACAAATCAGGATATTGCACTTATCGGTCAGTATTCAGAGAACAACTACAACGGCTGTAATTGCGGTATCATGGATCAGTTTGCATCTGCAATGGGCAAAAAGGACAATGCAATTTTCCTTGACTGCAATACTCTTGATTTTGAGTATGCACCAATCGTTTTGGACGGCGCAAAGATCGTGGTTACAAACAGCATGGTTAAGCACAGCCTTGTAACAAGTGCTTACAATGACAGAAGAAATGAGAGTGCACAGGCTCTTAAGGATTTACAGACAGTATGTGACATCAAGACTCTCGGTGACCTGACAGATGAAGAGTTCGAGGCTCATAAGGATGCGATTAAGGATGAGGTTGCACGTAAGAGAGGTAAGCATGCGGTTTATGAGAACCAGCGTACCATCAAGGCTGTTAAGGCACTGAAGGAAAATGATATCGAGACATTTGGAAAGCTTATGAATGCTTCACATGTATCACTTCGTGATGATTATGAGACATCATGTCCTGAGGTTGACGTACTTGTTGATGAGGCATGGAAGATTCCGGGTGTTATCGGATCACGAATCACAGGCGGCGGATTTGGCGGCTGTACAGTCAGCATAGTAAAGGACGAGGCTATTGATCAGTTTAAGGCAAACCTGACAAAGGCCTATGAAGAGAAGGTTGGAAAGACACCTGAGTTTTATGTTGTTTCAATCGGAGACGGACCTAGCCGTCTGGCATAAAATTAGCAATATGAAATAACAGTAATGGATAAACAGGTTTTTCCCGACAATGATTAAGGAGCATGACATGATTCAGGAGAGAATATTAGAATTAGTAAAATATGGTCTTACAACAGGACTTGTTGACCCTGCTGATGAGGTATACACAGTAAACAGACTTCTCGAGGTACTCGGAGTGGACGATATCGAGGATGAGACATTTGAAAAGGTAGAGGCTCAGCCTGCATGGACACAGGAAGAGGCAGAGGAGAAGCTTGAGGGTATACTCGAGGATATGATGACATATGCATATGACAATGGCATCATGAAAGAAAACAGCATTGTATACAAGGATCTTTTTGATACAAAGCTGATGGGCTGCCTTGTAAATGCACCAAGCGTGATCAGAGCTCGCTTTAAGGATTTATACGACAATGAGTCGTCACTTGCGGCAACCGATTATTTTTACAAATTAAGTTGTGACAGCAATTATATCAGAAGACAGCGTATCAAAAAGGATATGAAATGGACCACAGACACAGAGTATGGCACACTTGATGTGACAATCAATCTCTCAAAGCCAGAGAAGGATCCAAAGGCAATTGCTGCCGCTAAAAATGCTAAGCAGAGCGCATATCCAAAGTGCCAGCTTTGTAAGGAAAATGAGGGCTATGCAGGCCGCGTAAACCATCCTGCAAGAGAAAACCACAGAATTATCCCTGTTACAATAAACAACAGCCAGTGGTTTTTCCAGTACTCACCATATGTATACTACAATGAGCACTGTATCGTGTTCAATTCAAAGCATACACCGATGAAAATCGAGCGTGCCACATTTGGAAAGCTGCTTGATTTTGTGACACAGTTTCCACATTATTTTGTAGGCTCAAATGCAGATCTGCCAATCGTTGGAGGCTCTATCTTAAGTCACGACCATTTCCAGGGCGGACACTATACTTTCGCTATGGCAAAGGCTCCGATAGAGAAAAAAATCACATTCAAGGGCTACGAGGATGTCGAGGCAGGTATCGTAAAATGGCCTATGTCTGTTATCAGAATCAAGTCAGCAGACAGGGATAAGCTTATTGACCTTGCAGATAAGATTCTTCTTGCATGGAGAGGCTATACAGATGAAGAAGCATTTATTTTTGCAGAGACAGATGGAGAGCCACACAACACTATCACACCTATAGCAAGACGTCGTGACGGAGACTATGAGCTTGACCTTGTGCTCAGAAACAACATCACAACAGAGGAGCATCCGCTTGGCGTATATCATCCGCATGCCCACCTCCATCACATAAAGAAGGAGAATATCGGACTTATCGAGGTAATGGGACTTGCAGTGCTTCCGGCCAGATTAAAAGGTGAGATGGCAGAGCTTAGGGATGCAATCCTTACAGGAAAGGATCTGCATTCGACTGAGACTCTTGCATCACATGCTGACTGGGCTCTTAAGTTTATGTCTAAGTATGATAAGATTGATGAGTCTAATATTGATGGTATCATCAATGAGGAGATTGGACTTGTATTTAAAGAAGTGCTTGAGTGTGCAGGAGTGTACAAGTGCACTGATGAGGGACGTGCAGCGTTCCAAAAATTTATAGATGCGGTAAACTTATAATATTTTCTTTTTATAATACGGAAAGCACCGGCGAACCATACTATATATTTCGCAAGTACTACGCAGCTAAGAAGCAGTAAGAATTATGATTTAGGGTGTTTAGACCATGACACAACCGGCTTTTATGTGCCGTCCATGGCACATAACGCCTTGCCCCAGCGTCCATGCTGGGGCATTGTTGTATATGGACATAATTCTAACTGCTTCTAAGCTGCTTCGTAAAGCTCAATATATAGTATGTTCGCCGGTGCTTTCCTTAGGTTGTGAAATAAATTAATTTTTAAATACACTATTAAATACATCATTGGTAATGACTTTTTTAATAAAGACTTGTAACTTGACTAGATTTTGCTTTCTGCAATTTATGCAGGCAGTGGATGAATGCAGGCACCAGGAAGGCATCTGCGAGAATCCATGCGAGTGGGCTTGCAAAGCAGGCGGCAGAAAAGCCGAATATCGGTACAAATACAAGCCCGATGAGCGAACGCGCAATCATTTCTGCTACTCCTGCAAACATTGCAAAACCTGAAAAGCCCATGCCCTGTATGGTGAAACGGACTGTGTTTACCAGAACGAGCGGGATGTAGAAAAATGCATTTATCAGCAGAAACTGATGAGCCTGTGCGACAACCTCTGTTTCGCTTGGTGATACAAACAGGTAAATCAGATAGTTGGCTATAAACAGCAGTGCCACAAAAATCAAAACCGAATAGATCGATCCTATAACTGAGGCTGAAATAAGCCCCTTCTTTACACGTTCAAATTTGGCTGCGCCGACATTTTGTCCACTGTAGGTGGCCATTGTGGAGCCGAGTGCGTCAAATGGACACACCATAAACATTGAAATACGGCTTGCAGCGGTCATTGAGGCAACTGCGATGGAGCCTAAGCCGTTTACGGCAGTCTGCAGTATGACGCTGCCTATAGCGGTTATCGAATACTGAAAGCCCATAGGAAGTCCCATGACCATCAGATTTCTGACATATGAAGAGTCAAGCTCCAAATCATTTCTGCTTACATGCAGCAGAGGTACATTTTTTGCTATGTAAATGATGCACAGCACTCCTGATACACCCTGTGACAGTACGGTTGCAAAAGCCGCTCCAAACACGCCCATGTTAAATACCAGAATGAAAAGTAAATCAAGACCGATATTTAGAACAGCCGCGATTATAAGGAAAATAACAGGTATGACCGAGTTGCCGAGAGATCTCAGATATCCTGACAGCAGATTGTACAGTATTGTGGCAGGAATGCCTGCAAATATGACAATCAGATACTGGTAGGCGAGGTCGTAAATGTCGCCTGGCGTATTCATCCAGGTCAGAATCTGACCGCAGAGAAGCACAGTGAGTGCCGTCATGATTATTGCGATAATTACAGACACAATCCCTGCATTTCCTACATATTTTTTAAGTCCTTTTTCATCCTTGGCACCAAAGCGCTGGGCTATTGGAAGTGAAAAGCCGGCACACACACCCTGGCAGAAGCCAATGATGAGAAAGCAGATGCTTCCGGTAGAGCCGACTGCGGCTAAGGCCGAAACACTTAGAAAACGACCGACGATTATTGTATCCATAAGGCTGTAAACCTGCTGGAAAAGCATTCCGAGAAGCAACGGAAGGGAAAAGCCCAGAATGAGCCCGGTAGGAGAACCTACAGTGAGATCCTTTGAATTATTTTTAGTCATTATTTATAATCCCCCTTGATTAAAAATAGATAAAAATATATATAAAAAATAGTGATTAAGTGTAATATACAACCTTTACAAACATAAGTAAATGAGGTAAAGTTAATTTGTTGGCATTTTTTTTGGTGCATATTTTAAAGTGAATAAAAACGCTGATTTTATGTTTGATATCATGTTTTTTTGAGAAGAAAATTGAATAATCAGTAAATATGTATGGGCTGACATATAATTAAATTTGGAGGAAAAGAATGAGAGACTGGGAAAATAACATTCGAAGGGTTGTACCTTATACACCGGGAGAACAGCCAAAGAATACCTGTGTTATTAAGTTAAATACAAATGAGAATCCCTATCCGCCAGCACCGGGAGTGAAGGAAGTTTTAAGTAATTTCAATACAGATGATTTAAGACTGTATCCTGATCCAAGGGTTGATAAGCTGGTAAATGCAATTGCGGATTTCTATAAGATAGACAGCTCAAAGGTGTTTGTCGGAGTTGGCTCTGATGATGTACTTGCCATGATTTTTATGACATTTTTCAATTCGAAAAAGCCGATACTGTTTCCTGATATTACATATTCATTTTATGATGTGTGGGCAGATATGCTTCGAATCCCTTATGAGCAGCTTCCATTGTCTGATGATTTTTCAATAGTACCGTCAGATTACTATAAGGCAAACGGCGGAGTAGTATTTCCAAACCCTAATGCTCCGACAGGAAAGCTCATGCCTCTTGATGAGATAGAGGATATAATAGAGCACAATCAGGATGTAATTGTCGTGGTAGATGAGGCATATGTGGATTTTGGCGGGGAAAGTGCGCTTCCGCTCATTGACAAATATGATAATGTCATCGTGGTACAGACATTTTCGAAATCACGCTCGCTGGCAGGCTCAAGAGTTGGTTTTGCCATGGCAAGTCCTGTGCTTATCAAGTATCTGAATGATGTGAAATATTCGTTCAACTCATATACAATGGACAGAATCACAATCGAAGCAGCTACAGCAGCGGTAAAAGACAGAGCATACTTTGAAGAGACCACAGCAAAGGTCATAAAGACACGTGAGTGGACAAAGACAGAGCTTAAGAGACTTGGCTTTACATTCTGTGACTCAAAGAGCAACTTTATATTTGCAAAGCCTGCAAATGTTTCTGCAACAAAGCTTTTTGAGGACCTTAAGGCAGACAATATATTTGTCAGACATTTCAGCTCACCTGAGCGAATCAACGATTATCTGCGCATATCCATAGGAACCGATGAGCAGATGCATACACTAATTAAATTTTTGGAGAATTATTCATGTTAAAAAAATATATTTACATCTTTTTAATTTCAATGGTACCACTTATTGAGCTCAGAGGAGCAGTGCCGGTTTCGCAGGTGATGGGCCTGCCGATAGTGCCGTCATTTATAGTTTGTATCATTGCAAATATGCTTCCGGTACCAATTATTTATCTTTTTGCAAGAAAGGTGCTCATCTGGGGAGCAGACAAACCAATTATTGGAAAGTTCTTCAGCTTCTGCCTTGAAAAAGGAGAGAAGGGCGGCAAGAAGCTTCAGGCAAAAGCCGGAAGAGGTCTGTTTGTTGCACTTTTACTTTTCGTAGGTATCCCACTTCCGGGAACAGGTGCATGGACAGGAACACTTGCTGCAAGTATCCTTGATATGGATTTCAAGTCAACAGTTGCCGCTGTCATGCTTGGAGTACTGCTTGCCGGCATGATTATGATGATAGTAAGTCTGGCGGGCGTGTCTATATTCCTGTAGAATTTATGGGGAGCTTTCTTCGTCCTTTGTTAAACAGTACAAATCCGACCACCAGTGAAACAATTGTAACCACAATCACAACCACAAAGACCACTACACTATTACCGGGATCAGGGAAAAATCCTGAAAGTGTGCCCCAAAGGTTGAAAAGCAGATGAAGCCCCATAGAGTAGTAAATAGAGCCACCGCGTTCGCACACATATCCGAGCACTATGCCAAGTGCAAAGGCATATATGCCCTGAATCCAGTTGAGATGGAACAGTCCGAAAAGTGCAGCCTGCATCAGATTGGCAAGAGCAAATGGTAAAGCCTTTCTGGCACAGCGCATGGTTACACCGCGGAATATAAGCTCCTCACAGATTGGCGCCAGTATTACAGAATAAAGTACTGTCACAAAGGTGGTATCTGTGATGCCGGATGTTTCAAAAAGCTTGTTGTACTGCTGCAGCCAGTCGGGACGGATGTAGCCGGTTAAGTTAGCGATGAAATTGGCAGCAAACTGTGTACCCGGCACGAGTATGACGATTGCCACAATCATCATGGGATTGAAGGTTTTCTTAGGGGATGGAAGAAAATTACCTTCGTATCTGGCATAGTACCACATGCCAAAAATCGCAATGGTAATGAGTGCATAGATGATCATAATCATCATGTTAAAATTTACAGAGGTAAATGTCTTTTCAAGGCGGTCCGATACGTTTGCAGACGGAAAAGCAAGCTTTCCGACAAAACCCTGTCCAAACACTCCCATGCCCATCATAAAGAATAAGGCGATAGTCTGAATTGCCTCAACTGCAAGCAGTGGGACAAATGTGTAAAAGAAATATCCTACTTTTTTCATTTTCAATTTACTCCATTCTGATTTATTAGGCGATAGTAACATTAGTATAACATATCATAATTTAATTGCAAGAAAGCTGTTTACTTTAAAACTTTAATATGTTAAAATTAAATGTAAATAAATCGCATGAAAAAGGAGAACACGATGAGCAAGAATCTTAAAACAGAAGCAGTAGACCATTTGTTTGATGCTATTTTGTGTCTCAAGGATAGAGCAGAGTGTTATACATTTTTTGAGGATGTTTGTACTGTAAATGAGCTTTTTTCTCTATCACAGAGATTTGAAGTGGCAAAGATGCTTAGAGAGCAGAAGACATATCTTGATATAGCAGAAAAGACCGGGGCTTCCACAGCCACAATCAGCCGTGTGAACAGATCATTAAACTACGGCAACGATGGATATGATATGGTTTTTTCACGCATGGAGGATGGCTCTGACAAAGAGGATTAGTTTATCATAGGGGGAAAAAACAGGCTCATTAATTTGAGCCTGTTTTTTTACTTTCCTTTCCAGAATGTGTATTTTCATGGGAAGAAGCCTCTTTTTCTTCATTTAGATTGTCAATCATGCGCTCAATCAGCATTTTCTTGATGTAGACATCAAAGCTCAGCATGCAGATAAAGCTGAATGTGTGAAGAAATTTCTGATCCTCATCAGGAAAATCCTCAAATGTCTCACCGGCAATCTTGTATTTCTTGCCGAGATCCTTTAGGAGCTTCTGCGATTCCTCCGCCTCTAAGCTGAAAACCTCAGTATAGACATCCTGCATCGTAAATCCGTCATCATTGCCGAAATACTTCTCGGTAAGCGGATTAAGAATTGAGCGGATATCGTTGATGCTCAATATATTTTTGAAATAATATATAAAAAGCAGTGTGAGCACATGCTCCTTAGAATACTTTTTCTTGTCCGGAGAAGGAAGCAGATTGTTTTTGGCATAGTTGTTTATCATTGTCTTGGTAAGGATTTTGTCGCTTTCATAGCGCTTTGATGCAGCGAGCTGCTCGTCCATGAAGGTTGTGACCTGATCCATGTACAAATCAATATTTGGTATATCCTCCGGCTTTATGTAATCTATTGATTTAAGCTGTTTTAATAATTCTGATAAAAATTCTTTAACGTCATTCTCCATATCATCACCTCAGGCTTTTATTATATAGTATTGAAAACTATATGACAAGTTTTTTTTGAATTTTCTCATATTGGGTTGTACAAAACATATGTTTGTGGTATGCTGTAAATAAATTATTTTTGTATTTATGGTTTGTGTGCCTGTAATAAGACTGGAGAATTGAGAGGAAAACAGATGAACTTAGATATGTTGAATGAACAGCAAAGGGAGGCCGTTTTGACCACAGAGGGACCGCTCCTTATTTTAGCGGGGGCAGGCAGTGGCAAGACCAGGGTTCTTACATACAGGACTGCCTACCTGATAGATGAGTGTGGCGTCAATCCTTACAATATCATGGCAATTACCTTTACAAACAAGGCTGCGGGAGAGATGCGTGAGCGAATTGATGATATGGTGGGCTATGGTTCGGAAAGCATATGGGTTTCTACATTCCATTCGACATGTGTGCGTATACTGCGCAGGTATATTGACAGGCTGGGATATGACACGAACTTTACCATATATGATGCTGACGACCAGAAGGCTCTGATGAAGGACATCTGCAAGCGTCTTGAGATAGATACCAAGATGTATAAGGAAAAGATGTTTTTAAATGTCATTTCATCTGCAAAGGATGAGATGATTGATCCGATAGAGTTTGAAAACCGCTTCACAGGTGACTTTGTGAAGCGCAAGCAGGCACTTGTATACAAGGAGTATCAGAATGCTCTAAAGCAGAATAACGCACTCGATTTTGATGATTTGCTTGTGAAGACAGTAGAGCTTTTTAAGCTGGATAAAGAGGTGCTGGATTACTATCAGGAGCGCTTCAGATATATCATGGTGGATGAGTATCAGGACACAAATACTGTGCAGTTTGAGCTTATCAGGCTTCTTGCCATGAAGTATAAGAATCTGTGTGTGGTGGGTGATGATGATCAGTCCATTTACAAGTTCAGAGGTGCCAATATCTACAATATCTTAAACTTTGAGAAGCATTTTGAAGATGCAAAGGTCATAAAGCTTGAGCAGAATTACAGGTCTACCCAGAATATCCTAGATGCCGCCAACAGCGTCATTTCCAACAACGTGGGTAGAAAGGACAAGCGCCTTTGGACTGACAACGGAGCCGGAGACAGGATTACCTTTGAACAGCTTGAGAGTGGCTTCGAGGAAGCGGATTATGTGGCGCGTTCGATAGCGAGACTCGTGAGAAAGGGTGAGGCGCGCTATAAGGACTGTGCTGTGCTTTACCGAACCAACGCACAATCGCGTCTTTTCGAGGAGAAATTTATTGCTGCCAACATCCCATACAAGATTGTCGGCGGCGTGAATTTCTATGCCAGAAAAGAGATAAAGGATATCCTTGCATATTTAAAGACTATTGATAATGGCCATGATGACCTTGCGGTAAAGCGAATAATAAATGTGCCAAAGCGCGGCATCGGAGCCACAAGCATCAATAAGGTGACGGACTATGCCATTGAGAAGGGGATAGATTTCTATACGGCACTGCGCTATGTCGATGAGGTGCCGGGAATGGCGAGGTCAGCAGGCAAGATAAAACCGTTTGTGATGTTTATACAGTCACTTCGTGCGAGAGCCGAGATGGATTCGGTTTCGCAGCTCATACAGGCAATAATCGATGAGACCGGCTATGTCGATGAGCTGAAGGCTGAGGGCACGGATGAAGCAGAGCAGCGTATTGAGAATATTGATGAGCTTATAAACAAGGCTGTTGATTACGAGCAGGGGGAGGAGAATCCTACTCTCAGTGGCTTTTTAGAGGAGGTAGCGCTTGTAGCCGATATAGACGGTCTTGACGAAAACAGCGACTATGTGGTTCTTATGACTCTGCACAGTGCTAAGGGACTTGAGTTTCCGAATGTGTATCTGGCGGGTATGGAGGATGGTCTTTTCCCAAGCTATATGTCAATCACGAGTGATGATGCGACAAGCGAGATAGAGGAGGAAAGGCGTCTTGCTTATGTTGGTATCACGAGAGCCAAGGAGCATCTGACCATCACATCGGCGCGTATGCGCATGGTGCGTGGAGAGACACAGTTCAACAAGGTATCGCGATTTGTGAAGGAGATTCCGCGTGAGCTTATGGCAGGCGAGGTTTATGAGCCAAAGCGCCGTGATGATGACCTTGAAAGAAATTCACAGAGCACCTACAGAAAGGCTAAGGAGGCCTTCAAAAAGACACCTACATACGGCATAGAGTATGCGACCACCTTTAATACACAGCGTACAAGGACACCTGTCTACACGCCTGTGAGCAATCAGAAGTCATTTGCCAGTGCCAATACCACCGGAGGCCTTTCATATAAGGTAGGGGACAGGGTATCTCACATCAAGTTTGGCGCGGGAGAGGTCATGGCAATTGTAGAAGGCGGCAGGGATTATGAGGTCACTGTGGACTTTGACAAGGCCGGTACCAAAAAGATGTTTGCTTCATTTGCCAAATTGAAAAAAATTGACTAAAATTATTGTAATTTTTATAGGAAAATTGGATATAATATGCTATAATGGATTTAACAAATAGCATTTGACAATTACTTTTGGAAAAGGAGCGGATTGAATTATGAGTAAAGTTGAAGAATTATTAAAGGACAACAAGCTTGCAGAGAAGCTCAGCATGGCAAAGCTTAATGACCTTCTCAAAAAAGAAGAGGAAGACAAGAAGCCTTCCAAGGCTGTTATCATATTTGCCATCATTGGTGTATTAGTTGCAGTTGCAGCAGCGGCATATGGTATCTACAGATTTTTCACACCGGATTATTTAGATGATTTCGATGATGAGTATGATGATGAATTCGATGATGATTTCTTCGAGGATGAAGACGATGATGATGCTGAAGAGGAAAAAGAGGCACCAAAGACTAAAGAAGAGAAATAATCGTTTTTAGATAATGGGGGCTACATATGTAGTCCTCATTTTTCTTTATGTGTGAAGCAAGGCATTTGCAGTCAGGCATACAAAGGAATAATAAAGTATAAAGAGAGATAAGAATTACATGAAAAAAGGATTTAGAGGAACAGGAACCGTAGAAAGAGTAGACTTCCCAAACAAGGGAATAGCCGTTACAGATGATGGCGACAGAGTAATTGTGAAAAATACCATTCCGGGACAGAAGGTGGAATTTGTTGTAAATAAAGTAAAGCATCAAAGGGCAGAGGGCAGACTCATGGATGTAATTGAGAAATCGCCTCTGGAGACAGAAGAGCCATGCCCTCACTTTGGAATGTGCGGGGGCTGTACATATCAGACAGTGCCTTACGAAAAGCAGCTTGATATGAAGCTTACCCAGGTGAAAAAGCTCATTTCGGATGCCATTGGCACTGAGGAAGAGTCAGGATATGAGTTTATAGGGATACATGGAAGTCCGAAAAAGAGTGAATACAGAAACAAGATGGAATTTTCCTTCGGTGATGAGTACAAGGATGGCCCTCTTGCGCTTGGCATGCACAAAAGAGGAAGCTTTTATGACCTTGTGACAGTATCGGACTGTCAGATAGTGGATGAGGATTTCAGGACGATATTAAAGGCAACACTTGATTATTTTTCAAAAAACAATATCCCATATTTCCACAGAGCAACACACAAGGGCTATCTGCGGCATCTGCTTGTCAGAAAGGCAACAAAAACCGGTGAAATCATAGTCGACCTTGTTACTAGCACACAGACAGAGGGCTTCAACGAGGAGGAGCTGCTAGCAGGCTTTAGATATGCGCTTTTGACCAGGCACTATGACGGCAGATTCAAGGGCGTTTTACACACAAAAAATGACAGCGTGGCAGATGTGGTCAAAAACGAGGGCACAGATGTGCTCTACGGAGATTCATATTTCTACGAGGAGCTCTTAGGTCTGAAATTCAAAATCACACCATTCTCATTTTTCCAGACCAACTCACTAGGAGCGGAGGTGCTCTATGAGACAGCGAGAGAGTTTATCCTGGGAGATGACAAGGATTCGCTAAACGGTAAAACAGTCTACGACCTCTACAGCGGAACCGGCACCATCGCGCAGCTTATGGCACCGGTGTGTAAGGAAGTAGTAGGAGTCGAAATAGTTGAGGAGGCAGTTTGCGCAGCAAAGGAAAATGCAGCTCTTAATGGCCTTGATAACTGTAAATTTATCGCAGGTGATGTCCTCAAGGTGCTTGATGAGATAGAGGAAAAACCGGATTATATAATTCTTGATCCACCACGAGACGGTATCCATCCGAAGGCTATCGGGCGGATTATTGATTATGATGTTGAGAATATGGTTTATATTTCATGTAAACCAACAAGCCTGGCAAGGGATTTGCAGATATTTATGGCCAGAGGGTATAGAGTGGAGAAGATATGCTGCGTGGATATGTTTCCGAATACTTATCATGTGGAGACTATTGTGTTGATACAAAAGAAAAACTCGTAGAAATCCTTTATTTTAGGCACTTTGCGAAACATTTTACCTTTACTTCAGAGGGCAAAAATTCACGCAATAAACACCTAAAAAACTATTTTGATGTTTCGGTGGTAATAGATATCGGGTGTGGGAACACAAACGAAAAATAAAGGTTTTTTAAAATATATTTATCTATGTAGTGTCCACCTTGTCACAAAAATGTAGGCGACATTCATTTGGATAAGGGCAGATAAGCGTATCATTAGAAATAGTGGTACGCTTATTTTTTTACCCCTATTACACATTTGAGTACCCTGACTGTTTTTCTATATAATGAAGTCAAGAACGGAGGTGCTGACAATGAGAGAAACAAAATACCACGCATATCTGGACAGTGAGGAAAGAACAATTCTTTTACATAGCCTTGTGGAATTGAAAAATCAACTTATTCAGCAAGGCAGATATACAGACTGTGTTGACGAGCTGATTGTTAAAGTCATAAACGCCCCTGTGAAGAAACTAAAAGTATTGGTGTAGGAGGTTGTGATGTATGACAAAGATTTTGCCGAGCTTGTGAAAATTGCAGCGGAGAAATTAAAAGAAGATACCGTTTATAAAATGCTCATACACAGCGAGGATTATCAAAAAGAAAGCGATGAAAGGGATAAGGCGGAACGAAACTATGAACAACTTGATTTGACAATGGAACAGAGAAAGGTCTGTGATATTTTTTTAGATTACAGAGATAGGCAGAGCTTGGAATACTCTGATTATTCCTATTTGGCAGGCTTATATGATGCGTTCCGTATCATGGCGGTCATTTTCCCCGACAGGTGGGATATGGAACAGATACAGAAAGCCTTATCCTTAATTGAAAACTGAATATAGAAATGGATACATAGCCGATTGGTGTAACAGCCAGTCGGCTTTTTTGCGTTCAGAGCGAAGTACATAGCCGCCTTTGACAAAGCGGCTAAATAAAAGCGAAAGGAGGACGCTATATGTCAAATTGCAAAGTGATCGCTCTGACCAATCAGAAAGGCGGTGTGGGTAAGACCACCACAGCCGTCAATCTGGGCGTGTGTCTATCAAAGCAGGGAAAGAAAGTCCTACTTGTGGATGCAGACGCACAGGCGAATCTTACAATGTCGCTTGGCTATCCACGACCAGATGATTTGCCCATATCCCTTGCGACGATTATGCAGGACATCATCGACGATAAACCCTTTGATGTTCAGAAAGGTATCCTGCATCACAGCGAGGGTGTGGATCTGTTACCCTCAAATATTGAGTTATCAGGTCTGGAAGTAAGGCTTATCAATGCAATCAGCCGTGAGCGTGTTCTGACGACCTGTATTAACGAGGTCAAAAAGAATTACGACTATGTGCTTGTTGATTGTATGCCGAGCTTGGGTATGCTGACAATCAACGCATTGGCGGCGGCTGACAGCGTGGTTATTCCGACACAGCCGCATTATCTTTCTGCAAAAGGTCTGGAGTTATTGCTTCGCTCTGTGTCAAAAGTCAGGCGGCAGATCAATCCCCATCTTCGGATTGACGGTATCTTAATGACAATGGTAATGCCACGCACGAATATTTCTAAGGAAGTGACCGCATTGGTAAGGCGTGCATACGGTCAGAATATCAAAGTTTTTGATGTTCAGATACCACATTCTATCCGTGCAGTAGAAGCTACCGCAGAGGGAAAAAGCATTTTCGCCTACGACAAAGGTGGTAAGGTTGCCGCAGCTTATGAGCAGTTTGGAAAGGAGGTGGCAGATATTGGCGAGAAGCAGAAAAAGCAGCATCGAGCTGACCGCATACGATGACCTTTTTCAGACAGACGAAAGCCGTGCAGAAGCGGCATTGAGTAAGATAAGGGATATTCCCATTTCTGAAATTGATGAGTTTCCAGACCATCCTTTTAAGGTTTTAATGGATGAGGATATGGAACAGCTTGTTGACAGCATAAAAAGAAACGGTGTAATGACCCCTGCGACTGTCCGTTTGAAGGAGGACGGCAGATATGAGCTGATTAGCGGTCACAGGAGAAAAAAGGCTTGTGAACTTGCGGGGCTTGATACGCTGAAATGTGAGGTCAAGGAGTTTTCCCGTGATGAAGCCATTATTGTAATGGTGGAAAGCAACCTGCAAAGAACGACCATTTTGCCGAGTGAAAAGGCGTTTGCCTATAAGATGCGGTTGGAAGCGATGAATAGGCAGGGACAACGGAGTGATTTAACTTCGTCGCCATTGGCGACGAAGTTGCAAAAAGGGCGTTCAGATGTGGAATTAGGCGAGCTTGTAGGAGAAAGTAAAGACCAAATACGCCGCTATATTCGCTTAACTGAGCTTGTACCCGAAATTCTGCAAATGGTGGATGAGCGTCAGATTGCGTTCCGTCCTGCGGTGGAAATTTCTTATCTTTCCGAGGAACAGCAATACACCCTGCTTGAAGCGATGGAATATAATGACGCCACGCCCTCACTTGCACAGGCTATCAAAATGAAAAAGTATATGCAGGAAGGAAAGCTGACAGACGGGGTGATCAGTTCCATTATGGAAGAAGAAAAGCCGAATCAGAGAGAAAAGCCTGCTTTCCGTGATGAAAGGATAACCAAACTCATTCCAAAATCTGTACCCAAAGGGAAAGAATCCGATTTTGTGGTCAAGGCGTTGGAGTTTTATAACCGCCATCTGCAAAGAAGCAAGGCACAGGAACGATAGCCACACATCAAGGGACAGGTCTGTTTGCTTGGGTGGATAGCCTTTTTTTCGCTTTCCCCCTCTCCACACCTCTCCCCCTTAATACTGCCAGTTACTATCCGAGAAAAGAAAAACAATAAGCTGCCAGAGGGCGGCTTTTTTCGGTTAGCAGGCAACATCTATTTTCAATATCAACAGGAGGTAAAGATGAAATTCAAAAAAATATTCCAAAAGGCTGCGGCTGTCGTGATGGCTGCGGTTACGGTATTCTCCGTACTGCCTGCCACCACAGCCTTTGCAGCCGTAGGAGATGTTGGTACGATTTCCTTTTCGCACACTTATGACGGGAACGGAAATGCAATGAGGTACAATTCAAGTGCCAACATCAACGGTTATATCGCAGGCGGTACGGGTGACTATAAATACCGTATGTTTGTGGATGGCGACACAGCATTTTGTTTACAGCCAGGTGTACCGCTAAAAACGGGCAACACCTTGAAAGAAGCATCTTCCGAAGCGTGGAACGCTCTTTCGGGAAGCCAGAAAAAAGCAGTTGGACTTGCCCTGCTCTATGGGTATCAGGGAAACCGAGGAAATCTGTCTGGATCAGACGATGAAAAATGGCTTGCGACCCAGACTCTTGTATGGGAGTTTGTTACGGGGTGTCGTGAAGCCACAGGCTCGTACCGTCAGACGAGCAGCACCGTGTACAGCCTGCACTTTGGTTCTCATTATCCAAATAGCGGAGCAAAGAAAGTCTATGATCAGATTGTTTCGTTGATGAGTAAACACAATACCATTCCGAGCTTTATGTCAGGCAGCAAAGACGATATTACAAAGGAGCTTGTCTATAAAGACGGGAAATACAGTCTAACGCTGACAGATAAAAACGGTGTACTGTCAGAGTATTACTTTGGAAGTTCAAGCGATGCAGTCAGCGTAGCAAAATCTGGCAATAAGCTCACAATCACATCAAAGAAAGCCTTTCATGGTTCTGTAAGGATTACAGCTACCCGAAGCGGAGTGCCTGTGGTCAGTCAGAGTGCCAAACTGATTGCTTATGGTGATCCGAACTTGCAGGATGTCATTACAGGTGTAGAAAATGCTTCTCCTGTATCCGCCTATCTCAATGTGGAAACACCGACAGGTACGATTGCCCTGAAAAAGACTTCTGAGGACGGCGTTGTAGCAGGCATTCAGTTTACCATCAAGGGCGAGGGTATCAATAAGACGGTAACGACCGATGAAAACGGAAATATCACAGTAGAAGGTCTGTTCCCTGCCACTTATACCATCACAGAGCAGACCATTGACCGTTATGAACCACAGCAGACCCAGACGGTAACACTCATCGGCGGCAAGACAACCACAGTCAACTTCAATAACACCTTAAAGCGTGGCAGCCTTGAAGTAGTCAAGACTTCCGAGGACAATCTGGTGGAGGGCGTGAAATTCCATTTGTACGGCACATCCCTTAGCGGACTTGCAGTCGATGAGTATGCTGTAACCGATGGAAAAGGTGTAGCCAAGTTTGAGGATGTCCTGATCAGCGGCGATACCCCGTATGTGCTTGAGGAAGTGGATACGGCAATCCGCTATGTTGTTCCTGCATCCCAGACCGCACCGATTGAGTGGAATAAGGTTACAAACCGCAGTTTCCAGAATATTCTCAAGAAATTCAATGTGACGGTAACTAAGACCGATGCAGAAACAGGAACACCACAGGGGGACGCTTCTTTAGCGGGTGCGGTTTATGGCATTTACAAGGGCGAAGAACTGATTGACACCTACACCACCGACGAAAACGGTCAGTTTACGACCAAGTATTATGTGTGCGGCGATGACTGGACAATCCGAGAAATCAGTCCGTCCGAGGGCTATCTTCTTGACCCGACTATTCATAAAGTCGGTGCAGAGCCAGAACTTTATGAGGTGGAATATAATTCTGCAAAAAATGATGTGAATGAGCAGGTTATCAAGGGAAATATCGCTATTATCAAGCATACCGATGACGGCGAAACAGGCATCGAAACTCCAGAAGAAGGTGCTGTCTTTGAGGTATTCCTTAAATCGGCAGGCAGATTTGAGCAGGCAAAAGAAAGTGAGCGTGACAAGCTCGTCTGTGATGAGAACGGTTTTGCCCAGACAAAAGATATGCCTTATGGCATTTATACGGTAAAACAGACTTCTGGATGGGAAGGGCGTGAGCTGATGAAGCCGTTTGATGTGTTTATCAGTTCCGACGGTCAGACCTACCGCTATCTTATCAACAATGCCAACTTTGAAAGCTATATCAAGGTTGTGAAGAAAGATGCGGAAACAGGGAAAACCATCCCGTATGCAGGGGCAGGCTTCCAGATTTACGACCCGAACGGCAACCTTGTGACAATGACTTTCACTTATCCAGAAGTGACAACTATTGACACTTTCTATACGACCGCAGATGGCGAGTTGATCACCCCGCAGGCTTTGGAATACGGAAAAGGCTATTCCCTTGTGGAAGTACAAGCCCCATACGGCTATGTGCTTGACTCCGAACCTGTGTATTTTGATGTAGTGCAGGAAAATTCAGAGGAAGAAAGCGGAATTACCGTGATTGAGGTAGTACGATCCAATTTGGCACAAAAAGGTATGATTACCGTAGAAAAGTCTGGAGAGATTTTCTCAAGTGTATCGGAAAACAACGGAATGTATCAGCCAAACTTTGCCGTAGGAAATCTGGAGGGTGCGGTTTATGAGATTACCGCAGCCGAGGATATTGTAACCTTAGAGGGAACAGTCAGAGCAAAAAAAGGTGAGGTGGTAGATACCCTGACCACAGGTACAGACGGTACGGCAAAATCAAAGGAATTATATCTTGGAAAATATGAAGTGAAGGAGGTGACAGCTCCGAATGGTATGGTGTTGAATGATGAAATTCACTTCGTCGAGCTTGTCTATGCAGGACAGGAAATTTCGGTAACAGAGACCGAAACGAGCTTTTACAACGAGCGTCAGCGTGTGGAAATCGACCTTGTAAAGAGCCTTGAAACCGATGAGCATTTTGGTGTGGGCAATAACGGGGAAATCTTTGATGTTGCCTTTGGGCTATATGCAGAAAAAGAACTGACTGCCGCAGACGGTACGGTCATCCCTACTGACGGACTGATTGAGATCATTACTCTTGATGAGAATGGAAAAGGCAAGGTTAAGACTGACCTGCCGATGGGCAATTACTATGTGAAAGAGATTGCAGCAAACGAAGCGTATCTTACAAGTGATACGAAATACCCTGTAAACTTTGAATATGCAGGACAGGATACCGCCATCGTCCACCTTGCAGTCAATGACGGCGAAGCCATTGAAAACAAGCTGATTTATGGTTCTGTAAGCGGAAAGAAAACAGATGAGGACGGCAAGGGCTTAGGCGGTGCTGTCATCGGCATTTTTAAGACCGGCACAGAAGAATTTACAAAAGAACATGCGATTTTAACTACCACATCAAAGGATGACGGTAGTTTTTCTTTTGCCAAAGTGCCGTATGGCTCTTGGATTATCCGAGAGGTAGAAAATCCGAAAGGCTTTGTACTGTCCGAGGAAGAAATTCCTGTTACGATCGGCAAGGTGGATGAAGTTGTGGAAATCGAGCTTGTGAATGAATTTATCACAGGCAATATTGAGCTTACCAAAGTTGATAAGGATTATCCTGACAATAAGCTGACAGGTGCAGTTTTTGAAGTCTTTGCCGATACCAACAAAAATGGCGAGTACGACAAGGAAGATGAGCTGCTTGGCGAAATGTCTGAGCTTGGCGGCGGCATCTACCAGATGAGTGAGCTTCGATACGGAAAATATTTTGTCCGTGAAAAGACAGCACCAGAGGGCTTTGTTCTTGATGAAAATGTCTACACCGTATCCATTGAGGAAAATGGCAAGACCTATGTGGTGGAAAATGAAGCAGGCAAAGGCTTTGTCAATGCCCCGCAGTCAGGCAGTCTTAAAATTGTCAAAACATCTTCCGATGGCAAGGTGGAAGGCTTCTCTTTCCGAGTGACAGGTGCAAATGGATATGACCAGACTTTTAAGACCGACAAAAACGGAGAAATCGTGATTGAAAACCTGCGTATCGGAGAATACACCATTTCCGAGGTCAGCGATAAGGCATCGGCAAACTATATCCTGCCTGCCGAAAAACAGATTACGGTCAAAGTGGGATCAACTACGGTTGTTCAGATGCACAATGAACTGCGTGACACCCCGAAAACAGGGGATGACTTCAATCCGTTCCTCTGGGGAGGACTGGCGGCAATCTCCCTCATTGGTGCAGGTACGCTCTTGATCGCAGGGCTGAAAAAGAAGAAGGAGGACTAAGGAATGGAAGCAAAGACGGTGATCGCCATTGTGCTTGTGATGTTCATTGTGGGCGGAGCAATCTGGCTGAACATCCGTAACCGAAAGAAGAAGTAAAGTGTCTGGGGGGCAGCCTTTTCGGGCTGTCCCCTTTCCATATACGGAGGTATATATGCAAAAATTGAGAACCATTGAGGATAAGGTGCGAGCCATTCTGAAAAAGGACGAGGAAGCCAGAAATGACGATATGGTGCTGTATCTGAAAGTATGCAACAGCTATTTTAAGGACGCAGGGGCGATGCCCTTTGCGGAAGTGATGTCGCAGTACCGTTATCTGGGACTGCCGAGCTTTGAGAGCGTAGGAAGGACACGCCGAAAGCTGCAGGCAGAACATCCAGAGCTTTTAGGCAGCATCCGTATCCAGAAGCTCCGTGCCAAGCAGGAACAGAATTACAGGCGTTACGCCAAAGAATGAGAGGTGGCTTATGAACGAAGAAAAACGAATGAACGGTGGTTATGAAATTATTGAGAGCTGTCAAATCGGGCGTACAGAGCTTGTCATCGGGCATAACTCCAAAGCCCCGAACCCTTTATGTGTGTTGGTACTGTAAGGACGGATCAGATTATTTCTGGGGGTATTATTGCAATCAGCTTTCCGAAGCAAGGGATAAGCTGAATGAACGCTATCAGAACGAGTGCAGGATGCCCTATAACCAACCAGAAAAGAAACAGAGGAATCACAATGACCGAGAACGCTAAGAAAAAATATAATTGTGCGACCTGCCCTTATCCCCGCTATAAGGAAGGGACGGTTATTTTTTGCGATGTATGTATGCAGAAGATTTTAGACAGGAAGAAAGAAAAACAGCGACAGGAGGATGGGAATGAGTAAGGAAAAAAGAATGGCAGGCTCTTATGAGATTGAGCAGAGCATTTATATCGGCGAAAAGGAAGTGCTGTTTGGGGTAAATAAGGCGGAAGAATATCCCTTTATGGTCTGTTACTGTTCTTATAACAATCCCCTGTCTGCCCCGTGGTGTACGGAAGCCATTGGTACGGACGATTATCTGGAAGCGATGCAGGTGTTTACAGACCGAGTACAGGCACAGATCGAGCTTGTAAAAGCGGAACAGGAACAGTACCGCTTTGATAAAACACCGTTTACTGTTTCCGACTGTATTCCCGATAATCACAGCTCAAATATTGTCGGTAAGGTGGTGGTTATCAACGCCGAGCCAAAACGATATGAATATCAGCACGCTGCCTATCAGCTTGTGTTGGCAGATGGTGGACACGGTGCAACAGGCGGCAGAGGGCAGGCGGTATTTGGCACTTGCCTTGCCACAGGTGAGCGTGGCAGATGGGAAAGATATGATGTGCTTGGGGAAATCAAGCCAGAAAAAATGCCAGAGTGGGCAAAGGAAGCTCTCACAAAACTGAAAGCACAGCAGAAAGAGAAAAAAACGCACAGTCGGGAGGAACGCTGATATGGAGATACGACCACTAACCCCGACAGAACAGAAATACACTTATGCCCAAAGTATGCAGATTGAGGGGCAGACAGGTACAATCGGACATCTGCGTGGCGATTTTGCAACAACAGGCTATGGCTTTTATGCCACTTGGTTTGATACCAGACCCCACTGGAAATCGGACGAATTTAAGGCAGACCTTGATACTGTCATCAATGCTTTGCGGGAGGATAAGGGACTTTTGCACAACCGTTATGATATGGGTGCTTTTGCAAGGAAATACCCTGAAAGTGCGATGAAAGGGAATTATTGTACGGAATATGGTTTTCGTGTGGACACAGGAAAGCACACTTTTCTGTTTCGGTGCAATCCCACCAAAGGCGATTATAACTTTTACTGTTATTGCTATGTGAAGGAATGGCTGAATCAGCACATGGAAAAAGCCAAGCAGGGCATCCGCTTTATGGATACGCAGTATAAAGAACTGTTCCGTATCCCAGACGGTGGGAAGATTATGGTAACGACTGCTTGGGGCGAAAAACGGGAATACACCTGCCGCTTTATTGACGAATACCATACGGAAGTCGGCAACAACCTGTATCATATCGGTGAGTTTGCCGAGTTTCTGCACAAAAACGGTGCAGCCTGTGAGCCGATCAGTAAAGAGCCGCAGGCAACGAAAGCACCGAAACACAAAGACTATGAACGATAGGAGGAATAGGACAATGGCAGTCAACCAGAAAGCGGTAAAAGTTTTGAATAAAGTCTTTGAAGCAGGCTTTGCAGATGAAAAGGCAATCGCTTCTATGACAATGGACGATATTCTTTCCATGCAGGGCATTACGGTGGCAGATATTACCCTGATCAACGACCTGCAAAAGAGTATCAAATCGAATAAGGTCATTTCCTTTCTTGGTGGTGGTATGAATGAGTGAAAAAAGAATGATCCATTTCAAAAATGAAGAAAACGGGATTGAAGTTTCTGTTCCAGACGGAGGTATGCTTCGGCTGTTTTCTGAAAACGGGGATGCACAATGTGTCCTCTGCCGCTATGTAGATGAAAACCACACAGAGATTGACGGTGTGCTGTATGACACCAAAGACTTTATCAGACGAATGAAACACAATAAAATCAGTTACGCCCCTGCTTGATCGCAGGGGCAGATAACAAGGAGGTGTAAAGAAAATGGCTGTAAAGTATCAGCTAATCACGGAGCTGTATCGGCGAACAGGCGTGTCGGTTGCGAAAAGTCCGCAGGCGTGGCAGAGTTTTCTGTCCTCTGCCTGCCGTAACTATAAGTGCCGCTTTGACGAACAGCTCTTAATTTATGCTCAACGCCCCGATGCCGTAGCTGTGGCAGAACTTGGCACTTGGAATAAGCTCTTTAAGCGGTGGGTAAATAAAGACAGCAAAGGGATTGCCGTGTTCGACCCGAAAGGTCGCAGGAACACGCTGAAATACTACTTTGATATATCCGATACCCACGAGGGTTATTATGGCAGCCGTCCTGTTCCGATCTGGCAGATGGATGAGCGATATGAGCAGGCAGTAAAGGAAAGGCTTTCTGACCGTTTCGGAGAGCTTGAAGAAACAGACTTGGCGGAAACACTTTTTAAGACTGCTGAGAACGCTGTGGAGGACAATCTTCCCGATTACCTGTCACAGCTCAAAGGCGTAACCCAAGACAGTTTTTTAGAGGAACTGGACGAATACAACATTGAAGTGCTGTATAAGCGGCTTGCGGTCAACAGCGTGGCATTTATGCTGATGAGCCGCTGCGGTTTGGATGTGAAGGAATATTTTGACCGAGAAGATTTTGCCGACATTGTGAATTTCAATACGCCCCATACGATAAATGCAATCGGGATTGCCACGAGCGATATATCGGAGATGGCACTTCGGGAAATTTCCGCAGCTATCCGAAATGTGCAAATGGAAGCAAGAGAGGAAAACCGCACCTTTGCACCAAAGTTCCAATCCCGTTATGATGTAGGCAGAAAACAGCCCGAAAGGAGTGAAAATAATGAGCGAAATCACATACACAAGGCAGGGGGATTATCTTATTCCCGACCTAACATTACCGACAGAGCCAGAGCTTCCGCTTGGCAGATACGCTATGATGCACAGGGAGTATCTGGAGCAGCACAAGAGAGTGACCTATCTGAACCTGCTGACAGAGGGGATGTTAAATCAGCATCTTTACGAGGTGGAACAGACAGCACTCAAACGGTTGGATCTTCTGACGAAACAGCTCTCAATGGAGCAGGGCGTGACGGAGGAACTGAAGGAAAAAGCCCCGATGCAGTGGGTAGGATTGATGAACAACATCCGCAGCCAAGCGGAGGAAGTCATCTTGACGGAACTGATTTACAGCTAAGCATTGCCAATGAGGAAGAAGTAAGTGCCAATCTTCCAACGGTTGAACAGCAGATAGAAAGGATCGCACAGGCAGAGGATGAAAAGTCCTCTGCTTTTGTCGTTTCACAGGAAGATATTGACTCTGTTCTGCAAATGGGCAGTAGTTATGATAAGAGCAAATACCGCATCTATCGTCAGCTTCAGAAAAATAGTGACAGCAAAACAAACATTGAATTTCTAAAAAAGGAATATGGTACAGGCGGCGGAACACACATTTTTCCAGACGGGACACAGGGAGGAAGATGGGCAGACAGTAAAGGGATCGCCATTGAAAAACAAGGTTCTTATACCGAGCCAGACCTGCGATTATCTTGGTCGAAAGTGGAAAAACGCCTGCGTGAGCTTATCAAGAATGACCGCTATTTAAACCCAAAAGAGAAAGACCATTATGCGGACTATCTGGAACAGGTATCTGCACCGCAGTATGAAATCGACACCCAGAGAAAACTTGCAAGACAACGGTTTATCCAGTCTAAGCAGGCACTTTCCCCTGCTGACAAACGGGACAGCCTTGCCCTGCGTCTGTCTGATTTTATCCGTGATTTGGACGGTTATGAAAAAGAGCTTTTGTCGCAGGTAAATCGTACCGACCTTGCTAATATAAATGACAGGCAGATGGAGGAACAGCTTTCTGATCCTGCGACGGTGCAACAGCTTCTTGATTTTCTGGCTCTGGTACAAGGTAAAACGAGCGACACTTATAGCCGCAGTAATGCGTGGTATTTTTCCAAAGAACTGACGGAGCTGCATCCAATGCACTACCTTTGTCACGAGGGCGATGTGGTGTATCTGGGGGCAGACAAATATGAAGTGCAGTCCGTTACCGAGGATAGGGTGACTTTGCAGAATGTGCAGTTCCCGATTTTGATGCAGGCGTACAATCATACGAAGCTAAGCGAACTTCTGAACAAAAACCCTGCGAATGACCATCTCAAAGTCGTAGTAACCGACAGGCAGAAATCAGAAACACTCACCGAGAAAAAGCCTGACAGCTTAGAATTTTCTATCGGCTTTTCCGAGCATCCCTGCTTTTATGCAGACGGATTAGATGATGATATTGAGATCAGTTTTGCATTAGGAAATAAACTGCTCGGTATTTTGGATGAGAAACAGTACCGTGAAAGGCAGGATGAGAGTAAAAAAGTCGGGTGGTACAAAAAAACGGACTTTCAGATAAACGCAGTAATCAATGGAGAAAACTTCCGATACGATGGGCGATTTGACATCGGTGACGGTGAGGGCGATTTAATTGCTCATTTGAAAAAACATTATGACTACTGCCTGTCGCCGAACTGTCCGTTTATCCCAGAGTGGAAAAAGCAGGGCGAGGATGCGTATCGGAAAAAGATGGAAAGCCTGCGGTGGGGGCGTGAGGTGTTTATTCCCTATTTGGAACAGCACACCGAATTGTCGCAAGAAGATGAAATGCAGCTTGATGCATTTATGGCGTCTGAAAGTTATTGGTATAAAGAGAAAGAAGAACTATTAGAGCAGGCTAAAAAATTCATTGATGACTATGCCTATAAAAAATATGGTCAATCTGATAGGGTGGATTATTCTGACCTGTCAAAAATAGAGATTGCGACGGCTACTACTGAGGATGGTCAGCGTAAGTTTATGGTTATGCTCGATCTTGAGAACTACCGTATGAAATTTTATGAGAATGGTAAATGCACGGATTATACAGAGTATCTTAGCCTTGCTGATATGATAGCAGCCGACATTTCTCATTCAGATTTTGAAAGTTTCGTGTTAGAACGGGCTGAAAAATATAATCAACTTTATCGTGAGGAAAAGACCGAAGAAGTACCAAAAGATAAGGATAGATTAAACGCAAGAAAACTGGAAAGCTCAAGGGAACAGTTGAGTGAGCCAATAGAGGATGACTTTATCGGCAGGGAAATTGTTCTTGATAACCGCCGCTATGTGATCGAGCGTATCAGCGAAATCAGCGGTGATGTGTCAATGCGGGATGTGACTTTCCAAAATCAAGCAGGTATTCCGATAAACCGTGTGGAGAAAATCGGTTATATCCGCAGCCTTTTGGAACGGGAAGTATTACCACCCGAAAAAGAAAATGTAGATGTTCCCGTTCCGTCTGATGACCGTCGAAACTTCCGTATTACGGATGATGCTTTAGGCGTGGGCAGTGCAAAGGAGAAATTCAGAAACAACATCGCAGCGATCCAGACACTTCACGAGCTTGAGATTGAAAACCGCCTTGCGACGCCAGAGGAACAGGAAATTCTCTCAAAGTATGTCGGCTGGGGCAGTCTGTCACAGGCATTTGATGAAAATAATGCGGCGTGGGCAGATGAGTTTATAGAGCTTTACGAGAACCTCTCCCCAGAGGAATATCGTGCGGCAATGGAATCGACACTTACTGCCTTTTATACTCCGCCCGTGGTAATCAAGGCGATGTATGAGGTGCTTGACCGTCTGGGCTATGAGAAAGGAAATATGTTAGAGCCGTCCTGTGGCACAGGAAACTTCTTTGGTCTGATCCCTGAAAAGATGGCAGGCTCAAAGCTCTATGGCGTGGAGCTTGATGATCTGACTGGCAGGATTGCAAAGCAGCTTTACCAGAAAGCCACCATCGCCGTACAGGGCTTTGAAGATACCAAACTGCCAGACGATCATTTTGATGTGGTGCTTGGTAATGTACCTTTTGGAGATTTTCGGGTCAACGACAGCCGCTACGAACAGCAGAAATTCCTTATCCACGACTATTTCTTTGCAAAAGCCCTTGATAAAGTAAAATCAGGCGGCGTTGTAATGTTCCTTACCTCAAAAGGCACAATGGATAAGGCAAGTCCCGAAGTACGAAAATATATCGCCCAAAGAGCCGAGCTTTTAGGGGCGATACGGCTTCCAGACAACACCTTCAAAGCCAATGCGGGAACGGAAGTTACAAGTGACATTCTGATCTTAAAAAAGCGTGACCGAGTTATGGAGATAGAGCCAGAGTGGGTACACCTTGACACGGACGAGAATGGTATCACAATGAACCGCTATTTTGTAGAGCATCCAGAGATGGTGCTTGGAACAATGCAGATGGAAAGCTCCCGTTTCGGCATAGATACTGCCTGTAAAGCAGACAAAGAACATTCCCTTTCTGAGCTTTTATCGGAAGCGGTGCAGCGTATCAATGGGGAAATCACAGCACAGGAAAATCAGATTGATGAAATCTCCGATGAACAGGCAGAGAGTATTCCTGCCGACCCTTTGGTACGGAATTTTTCTTATACTTTAGTGGATGGCAAGGTTTACTTCCGAGAAAATGATGTGATGACCCCTGCCAAAGTATCTATGACTGCTGAAAGTCGTATCAAGGGATTGGTGGAGATCAGGGACTCTGTCCGAAGGCTCATTGACTACCAGACCAACGATTACCCTGATGAAGCGATACGCAGGGAGCAGGAACAGCTTAACCGCTTGTATGATACCTTTACGGGGAAGTATGGGCTTATCAATAACCGAGGGAATTATCTTGCCTTTGCGTCCGATGAAAGCTATTTCCTGTTATGTTCCCTTGAAGTGCTTGACGATGACGGAAAATTTAAGCGGAAAGCGGATATGTTCACGAAACGGACAATCAAACCGCACCGTACCGCAACTTCTGTGGAAACCGCAAGTGAAGCCCTTGCCCTTTCCATTGGAGAGAAAGCCTGTGTTGATTTAGGCTATATGGAACAGCTTACAGGGAAAACACAGGAGGAACTGATTGCAGATTTGCAGGGGGTTATCTTTCGTGTACCCAATGCCGAGCCTGCCCGTTATGTGACTGCGGATGAGTACCTTTCTGGAAATGTAAGGGAAAAGCTGACGGTTGCAGAAATTGCGGCAAAGCAAGACCCGTCGCTGTCTGTTAATGTGGAAGCCTTAAAACAGGTTATTCCCAAAGACCTGCCTGCCAGTGAAATCGCTGTGCGGCTTGGTACGACTTGGATACCGCAGGAGGATATTCAGCAATTTGTGATGGAACTTTTAACCCCGTCGCAACACGCAAGAAACAGGATCAAAGTCCGCTATACACCATATAATGGCGATTGGTTTATCGAAAATAAAACTTCCGATTACGGGAATGTCAAGGCGGACAGCACTTACGGTACGAAAAGAGCTTCCGCCTATCGTATTATCGAGGATACGTTGAATCTAAAAGATACCCGTATTTTTGATTATGTGTATGATGAACACGGAAACAAAAAAGCGGTGTTCAATCATAAGGAAACCACAGCGGCACAGGCAAAGCAGGAAGTGATTAAACAGGCGTTTCAGGATTGGATATGGAAAGACCCTGAGCGAAGAAACCGCCTTGTCCGTTACTATAACGACACTTTCAACAGTATCCGTACCCGTGAGTATGATGGAAGCCATATCACTTTTGGCGGGATTAGTCCAGAAATTCAGTTAAGACCGCATCAAGTGAACGCTATTGCCCATATCCTTTATGGAGGGAATACACTTCTTGCCCATAAGGTAGGTGCAGGCAAGACCTTTGAAATGGTCGCTGCCGCACAGGAGAGCAAGCGTCTGGGACTGTGCAATAAGTCTATGTTTGTTGTGCCAAATCACTTAGTCGGACAATGGGCATCTGAGTATTTAAGGCTGTATCCCTCTGCCAATATCCTTGTGACGACCAAACAGGACTTTGAAACAGCGAACCGAAAAAAGTTCTGTTCCCGTATTGCCATAGGCGACTATGATGCGGTCATCATCGGACATTCCCAGTTTGAAAAAATCCAGATGAGCGTGGAACGCCAAAGGGAGCAGCTTCAGAAACAGCTTGACGATATTGAGCGTGGGATTGAAGATGTGCAGAAATCAAATGGCGAGCAGTTCACAGTCAAACAGCTCATGAAAACAAGGAAAGCCATTGAGCAGAAGCTCAAAAAACTCAACGATACCAAACGAAAGGACAATGTGATTGATTTTGAGCAGTTAGGCGTCGACAGGCTTTTTATTGACGAGAGCCATTTTTACAAAAATCTCTACCTCTATACCAAGATGCGAAATGTGGGCGGCATTGCCCAGACCGAAGCCCAGAAGTCAAGTGACCTCTTTATGAAATGCCGCTATCTGGACGAAATCACAGGCAACCGTGGCACGATTTTCGCTACGGGAACACCGATCAGTAACTCAATGGTCGAGATGTACTCCGTGCAGAGATACTTGCAGTATGATACCCTTGTAAGGAACGGTTTGCAGCATTTTGACAGTTGGGCGTCCACTTTTGGTGAAACCATTACAGCATTAGAGCTTGCCCCTGAAGGGACAAACTACCGAGCAAAGACAAGGTTTGCGAAATTCTATAACCTGCCAGAGCTGATGTTAATGTTTCGGGAAGTAGCTGATATTCAGACTGCCGATATGTTAAAACTCCCCGTGCCAAAGGTCAACTATCATAATATCAAGACTAAGCCAAGCGAGATACAGACAGAAATGGTGGCTTCTCTTGCTAAGCGGGCAGAAAAGATAAGGGCAAGGCTTGTTGAGCCACAGGTCGATAATATGCTGAAAGTGACCAATGACGGACGAAAACTTGCCCTTGACCAGAGAATGATTGACCCGATGCTGCCTGACGACCCAGAAAGCAAGGTCAACACCTGTATTGACAATGTGCATCGCATTTGGGAGGAACACGCTGACACAAAGGCGGCACAGCTTATATTTTGCGACCTTTCTACGCCGAAGAATGATGGCTCATTTAATGTCTATGATGATATACGGGAAAAGTTGATCCGTCGTGGTGTTCCTGCCGAGCAGATACGCTTTATCCATGAAGCGACCACCGATGTTCAGAAAAAGGAGTTATTTGCGAAAGTCAGAAGCGGCGAGGTGCGTATTTTGTTAGGCTCTACCCAGAAGATGGGGGCAGGTACGAATGTGCAGGACAGGCTTGTGGCACTCCATAATTTAGATTGCCCTTGGCGACCAAGCGATTTGGAACAGCGGCAGGGGCGTATCGAACGGCAGGGTAATATGTTCCCAGAGGTGGAGGTTTACCGTTATGTAACGGAGCAGACCTTTGATGCCTATCTCTATCAGTTGGTGGAAAGCAAGCAGAAATTTATCAGCCAGATCATGACGAGCAAAAGCCCTGTCCGTTCCGCAGAAGATGTGGATGAGGTTGCCCTTTCCTTTGCGGAGGTCAAGATGCTTGCCACAGGGGACGAGCGTTTCAAAGAAAAGATGGACTTGGATATGCAGGTGTCGAAGCTCAAGGTGTTAAAACAGAGTTATCTTAGTCAGCATTACGAGCTTGAGGACAGAGTTTTGCAGCACTTTCCGAAAGAAATTAAAGAGCTTGAGCAGCTTATTTCTGCCTATGGGTGTGATGTTCCCCTGCTTGAACAGCATAGACCAAAGGGCGAGGATCGGTTTTGCCCAATGACTTTGCAGGGTGTGACTTATACAGAAAAAGCCGATGCAGGCAAGATGCTTCTTGCCATCTGTAAGGAATATCCGCTGACACAGCCAAAAGAAATCGGCAGCTATCGAGGGTTTCAGATGGAGATTTACTATGATACGGTCAATACCCATTATTGCCTGAACTTGTGCGGCAAGACAAAACATAAGGTCAACTTGGGCGAGGACGCTCTGGGAAATCTGACCCGAATAGAAAATGAGCTTGCCAGAATCCCCGATAAGTTGGAAGCGGCAAAGACCAGACGGACGGAAATTTTATCGCAGATTGAAAATGCAAAGGAAGAACTGGCGAAGCCTTTTGATTTTGAGGACGAGCTGAAAGAGAAAACAGAAAGGCTCAATGCTTTAAATATTGAGCTGAATCTGGATCAGAAAGACCCTGCGGTACTTGATGCAGAGCCAGAGGAAACGAATGAACTACCCGAAAGAAAAGCGGCTGACCGTGAGCGATAATCTTCTTTTGCACATTTGAAAAGCCGTTATTTTGGCGGTATAATGGGAAAAGATTGAACAGTCGGAGGTGGAAAAATGTCTTTGGAATTTCAGTTTGAAACATTTGTAGATGTGTACCACAGCATCTTTTCCGAATATCTAAGCTCTGTTATCGCCAAGCTGCCGAAAGAAAATGAGAAGTACCGTGCCATGAAAGAAGAACTCTCAAGCCTGTATGACAAATATCCGAAAATCTTGGACATTTTTGATATGGATAAGGCAGAGGGACTTTCTGCTGAAGAATGTGCAGGACTTGTGAAAGCCTTGCAGCTTCGGAACGAGCTTACCGATATGGAATTGCAATCAGTTTATTTCCGTGGCTGCTATGATGGTGTGGGGTATCTGAAAAAAGCAGGAATTTTGTAATGGGATGATTGAGGAAAGGCGGCGTTGGTGTGAAGCTGACGCTGTCTTTAACATATGCAATCATAAATTTGTTTATTATATGAGATTGCATAAATGTCCATGTGGTGGATTTAGCAACAGGGATATGATACAATCAGAAAAAACGCAGATGTGTATGAGGAGATTTATGAGAGAACAATTATTGCTTTTAATTAGAATTTCAAAGCCAGAGTACAATAAGACTTTATATGAGGACTATAAATTATATATGAATCCGCAGATGGCATTCAAAGAGGATAATATGACAGCAGGTCAAAAAGACATAATGGAGGGAGCTATAACCAATATACCAAGCAAGTTATTATATTCAACAGATGAAAAGAAAACATGGAAATTGCTTGGTGATATTACGCTAATGCACAAAAATAATAATGCTTATATTTACTGCATGTATGGATTAAAATATGATGTTAAGTATTACCATGCAAAAAGCAATAAGTATTTTTATCCTATACCTTGGAGTTTTATTGAACCGCTATGGCAGGGTGATGACACGGAGATGATGGTTATCATTAATACTTCCGAATTTATAAAGAAATTTTCAAAAGCGGCAAAACAGAAAGGGTTAGCACATTCTTATGGAAAAGTGCATTATGACTTAGAGGAGAAATTGCAAGACAAAGAGTATCTTCATTTAGCTATGAATGATAGTTTTGAATCAGTTTATCATAAAATGGCTGATGGTTATGAATTACAGAAAGAGGTTCGATTTGCTGTTATATGTTCAGATAAGCCAGACCATTATGAATTGCAATTGGATAATGACCAGAAATTGAAATTTACAACAATACCATTATTATACGGAAAAGATATAGGTGTGGAATTATCAGATTTAGAGTTTGATGATGTACTGGGACTTCCAATAAAATTTTCATCTGAAATTAAATATTATGAATCAGAATAGTTACCTTTAATTTTTGAAAATAATTGAATATCTATACATAGCCGAGAGGTTTATCTAACGATAAGCCCCTCGGCTTTTTCTATTTCTGGAGGTGATAATGATTAAATGAGAAGCAACAAGCCTTATGTTCCTCTTGATCCTGCACTCATCGAGCAGGCAAGACAGATTGACCTTTTAACTTATCTTAGGGACTGCGAGCCGAGCAATCTTGTAAAAGTGAAAGGCACAACAAATGTGTATTGTACCGCCGAACACGACAGCCTAAAGATTTCCAACGGGAAATGGTATTGGTGGTCGAGGGGCTTTGGCGGCGTATCTGCCCTTGATTATCTGATGAAAGTCAGAGGTTTTGGCTTTGTGGAGAGCATTGAAATTTTGACAGGCAGGGAGTTTTCTTATGTGCCGCCGCCCCCTGTTTCAAAGGAACAGAAAGAAAAAGTGCTGCTTTTACCCGACAGATATTCCAACAATGAGCAGGTAATTCACTATCTGTTCGGGCGTGGAATAGACTTGCAGATCATTCAGGAGTGCATTGATGAGGGTATCCTGTTTGAGAGTGCAGGACGATACCACAATGCTGTTTTTGTCGGTAAGGATGAAAAAGGCGTACCCAGATACGCCGCCTACCGAGGTCTTGGCGGGAACTTTCGTCTGGATGCTTCGGGAAGTGACAAGCGGTATTCGTTCCGACTTCTGGCAGATAAGCCTTCAAGTTCGGTGCATTTATTTGAAGCCGCCATTGATTTACTGTCCTATGCCACTTATCTGAAATGTGAGGGAAAGGACTACAAAGGAGAAAATCTGCTTTCTTTGTCGGGGGTGTATCAGCCAAAGAAAGAGCTGAAAGACAGCACCATCCCCATTGCCCTATCCACATTTTTGAAAGCAAACACGCAAATTAAAACGCTCTATCTGCATTTAGACAATGACAATACAGGCAGACGGTGTACCGCCGCCTTAAAAGTATTGCTGCAAAAAGACTATGAGATCGTTGACGCACCGCCGCCTGTCGGTAAGGATGTCAACGATTTTTTGTTGTCCTATCTGGGTATCGGACAGCAGAAAAACCATCGTGAAAGGGGGGATGCCCGTTGATTGTCGGATGAGTATTACCAGAAAGATACTAAAACAACATCAAATTTAAGAATGAAAGCGAGGAATTATCCAATGAAAAAATATGCAGTTACTCTTACAGGACACTATGAAAAGACCATTTCTGTTTATGCAGATACTCCCGAACAGGCGGCGGAGAAAGTCAAAATTATTCTCTTTGACACCGACCTTATTTCTTTTTCTGAGGAAGATTTTGTCTGCGGAGAAGCCAAGATTGAGGACGCAGATAAGGAAGATGGAAAGGAAAAAGATACGCCCGATGAAGAGGAGGACGAGTGTATGAGCCACGAGGATTGTTCGGGATGTCCGTATCTTTGCCCTGCGTGTGGAGAATGTCTGTGTGAGTACGAGGACTAAGACAGGTCTTACCAAGCACTGAATTTGATTATCCATCTTACGACGGATACCAAATTCGCTTGTTAGGGGAAGTCCCCTAATACCCCCAATATCAAAGAAAGGAATTTTCAAGAATGAGTGAGTGTATCTTTTTTATCATCGGCACAATGGTCGGCGGTCTGACAGGCGTTGTACTGATGTGCTGTTTGCAAATAGGAAGGTTCTCCGACAGAAAGGGTGTGACTGATGCGTAAACGAAATGTGCAGATACTCTTTCGGCTGACGGAGGAGGAAGCCGATGAGCTTAACGAGCTTGTGAGAAAGTCGGGGCGTTCCAAAGAAGCGTTTTTAAGGGCGATGGTGAAAGGCTACCGTCTGTGTGAAAAGCCTGCCCCAGAGTTTTACCAGATGATGCGTGAGCTGTCTGCCATTGGCAACCGTGTCAATCAGCTTGCGGCAAAAGCTAACGCCCTGAACTTTGTGGATGCACCGATGCTTACGGAAGAAGCAGTTAAGTGGCGGCAGTTCCAGATGGATATTCGCAAGAAGTATCTGCTTCCGAAAAAGGGATCGGGGTAATGGCTGTCTGTGAGATATGGGATGTAAAAGGCAGGCTTGACCACCCTATCGACTACGCCAAAAACCCAGAAAAGACCGTCAATCCCAAATACACGGAAGCAGACTTGCAGGCATTAGGTGATGTGATGAAATACGCTACTAACGGAGAAAAAACGGAGAAGCAGTTTTTTGTCACAGGCGTCAACTGTGACCCCGCCACCGCAAGAGATGAAATGATGATAACGAAAGGGCAATGGCAGGATGAGAGTGAGATTGTCTGCTATCACGGCTACCAGAGCTTCAAGCAGGGCGAGGTCACGCCAGAGCAGGCTCATGAAATCGGGGTGAAACTTGCCGAGCGTATGTGGGGCGACCGATTTCAAGTGATTGTCGCCACCCATTTGAATACGGACTGTCTGCATAACCATTTTGTGTTAAATTCCGTATCCTTTGCGGACGGGAAGCATTACCACGACAACAAGAAAAATCTGCGTCTGCTCCGCAAGCGGTCGGATGAGCTGTGTCGTGAGTATGCCCTGTCCGTGATTGAACAGCCAAGCGGCAGGAAGAAGCCTTACGCTCTTTATCAGGCGGAGAAGCAGGGACTTCCTACCAGAGATACGGTGGCAAGGCAGGCGGTGGACGAAGCCATCAGCAAATCGTTTACGTTGAAAGACTTTGACCGTGAGCTGTTAAAGATGGGCTACCGCATGAACTTTGACCCGAACCGTAAGTATTGGACGATCATTGGGAAAGGATGGCAAAGACCAAAACGGCTTTACAAGCTGGGCGAGGATTATACCAATGACCGCATTGTGGAGCGTATTAAGGAAAATTCCTATGCCGTCAGATTTTCACAGTTTGCCAAGTCCACAAAAGAGGTCAAGGTTTTCCGTGTCCGAGGGACAATGAAAAATGCCCGAAAGATAGGAGGACTGCGGGGGCTGTATCTTCATTACTGCTATAAGCTCGGCATCCTGCCAAAAGGTAGAAAACAAGATTATGCGAAGCTCCATTATCTTTTGAAGGACGACCTTATGAAGATGGAGATGATCGCAAAGGAAACAAGGCTGCTTTGCTGCTGTCATATTGACACCGCAGAGCAGCTTTTGTCATATAAGGCTTCTCTGACAACGGAGATGGCAGAGCTGACCGCAAAGCGTAAGGGACTTTATTCCCTCTCCCGCAAAGCAAGCGGCGAAGAAAAAGAGGCGGTCAAGGCTCAGATTTCCGAGATTACAGGGCGGCTTAACACGATACGAAAGGAGGTCAGACTGTGTGAGGAAATCGAAGTCCGAAGCGGTGTCTTAAAAGAGAAGTTGCAAACCATTTGGACAGAAGAACAGGAAACCAAACGAAAGGAGCTGATGAAGAATGAACACAGGCGGCGAAGCGGCAGAACAGATCGTCCGAATGAGCTTGGAGGGCTTTGAGGTCGCTGCCAAAATTACAGGGGCAGGGGCGAAGAATATCGCCATCCTGCTCTATACCATTCTCAAGGAAGAAAAGAAAACGAAAGGAAAATCAAGGCTTACCAATATGCTCCGTTCTGGCAAGGAGTTGAAAGTCTTTACGGTCAGGCGGGGCGACCTGAAAAAATTTACGCAGGAAGCCAAACGGTACGGGGTTCTTTACTGTGTATTGGCTGACCGAAAAAATAAAGACCCGAATGCGGTTGTGGATGTGATTGCCAGAGCAGAGGACGCATCGAAGATCAGCCGAATTGTGGAACGCTTCAGCTTGGCGTCTGTGGATACCGCTACCATCGTACAGGAAGCGGAAAAGACAAAAGACGGTAAGTCGGCAAAGACAGGGCAGCCAGAGCCAGACATCGGGGTACAGGAAAAAGCACAGAAGGATCAATTATTAGACGCCCTGATGGGGAAGCCTGTCCAGAAAGAGGACAATGCCCCAAACCCCTCGGTGGCAAAGATAGAAAAGTCCCCTCTGTCCGAGCCTACCTTAGAGAAGCGAAGCAAGTCCGCAGAGGGGGCTACTTTGAATAAGGAGAAACCATCCGTCAAGGAAGAACTGCGGAAAATCAAAGAGAGCCGCAAGGAACAGGAAACAGAAACTTCCCCGACTCTCAATCAGGAAAAATCTTCCAATCAGGCAAAGCAGCCTGTGAAAAAGACAGAGCATAAGCAGCCTGCCAGACGGAAGAAACCGAAAAAAGCGAAAGGAGCAAGATAATGAGTATTTACGATGTATTTGGCGGCAGTAAGCCGTTCAATAAGGAGGAATGGGCAGCACAAAAACAGGCACAGCGTAAGGAAGCCTATGAAATGATTGACAACACCTGTGCCGAGATGCTTGCGGACGGCGATGCTTTTGGGCAGTATCTTGAGGTACAGGGGCGTTTTGACCGTTACTCTGTCAACAATGCGATTTTAGTATCTGCCCAGATGCCTGAAGCGACTTCTTTGAAGGATAAAAATGCTTGGAAGCAGAGCCGTGTCTATGTAAATAAGGACGCCCAGAAGGTTATCATTCTTGAGCCAGGAAAAGAGTACACCCGTGAGGACGGGACAAAGGCAGTCGGTTACAATGCAAAAGAAGTTTATGATATTTCCGATACTTCCGCAGCAAACCGACAGCCACCGCAGGAAAAGAAGGGAATGCGTGAGCTTGTATCGGCAATGATTGACGCAAGCCCTGTTGGTTTTCAGCCTGTGGACGATCTGGAATTGCCTGCCTTTTATGACAGCGTACAGCAGACCATTTTTATCAAGACAGGGCTTAACGAGGAACAGCTCTTTGTGAGTATGGCAAAGGAAGTGTCGGCGGCAGTCTTTGATTTTAAGTATAACGAGAGCCGAGATGCGTCTGATTTTAAATCGTTCTGCGTTGCCTATATGGTCAGCTCCCGTTACGGTGTGGATACAAGGGCGTTCCGTTTTGATAAGCTCCCCAAAGAGTATGAGGGAATGGACGCACAGGCACTCAAAGGCGAACTTGGTTCTATGCGTGATGTTCTGGGAGAAATTCAAAGCGAGATGTACAAGAGCCTTGAAAAGAATAAGCCTGCCAGAAACAAAGAGCAGGAACGCTAAGGCGAGGTGCTGCTTATGAAAGAAGAACGCTACCATCTGGCATTGGACGCTTATGATAAAAATATTGTCATCCGTGCTTTAAACACCTTGCGGACACAGCAGTTACAGGAGGAACGCCCCACCGACCCTGTGGATGAACTGATTATCAAGGTATCCGAAGCTCCGAGCAGAAAGGTCAGGGTGCTGCCCTGCAAGTGCCGTGAGGAACGATAACGATCAGAAAACGAGCCTGATCCTTGCCGTCTGCGGTATTCTTCCCATCGTGTGGTTTGCCCTCTTGACCGCCCCGTATGTAGATGGCGGTCTGGTGGAAATTATTGAAAACCTACCCATAGCAATGAACAACCCGTTTCACATAACGGTGTGTGAGGACAGCGTAAAAACTGTCCTTCTTTTTTTGCTTGCTTACGGGATGGGGATTGGCATTTATCTTTCCACACGAAAGAATTACCGCAGGCGTGAGGAACACGGTTCTGCAAAATGGGGCAACGCAAGTGCTATCAACAAGAAATATCAAGACAAGAACCCGTCTGCGAATAAGCTGCTGACCCAGAATGTCCGTATCGGTCTGGATGGGAAAAAGCACCGCCGAAACTTGAACATTCTTTGCTGCGGCGGTTCTGGGGCGGGAAAAACCCGCTTCTTTTGCAAGCCCAACGCTATGCAATGCAACACATCTATGGTGGTTTTAGACCCAAAGGGAGAAATCGTCCGAGATGTGGGCGGTCTGCTTGAAAAGAAAGGGTATGAGGTGCGTGTCCTTGACCTTATCAATATGCACAAGAGCCATTGTTACAATCCCTTTGTCTATCTGAAGAACGATAACGATGTGCAAAGGCTTGTGACCAATCTTTTTAAGGCAACGACCCCGAAAGGCAGCCAGTCGCAAGACCCGTTCTGGGATACGGCGGCAAGTATGCTGCTTTTGTCTTTGGTATTTTATCTCAAATACGAAGCACCAAAGGACGAGCAGAATTTCCCGATGGTTATGGAGTTACTCCGTGCAGGGGAAGTCCACGAGGATGATGACAGTTATATCAGTCCTCTTGACGAACTGTTTGACCGTTTGGAAATGGAGAACCCAGACCATATCGCTGTGAAGTATTACAAGGATTACCACTCTGGCAGTGCCAAGACCTTAAAGAGCATCCAGATCACCCTTGCCGCAAGGCTTGAGAAATTCAATCTTGAGAGTGTGGCGGCTTTAACCGCTACCGATGAGCTTGACCTGCCGTCATTAGGCGAGAAAAAGGTGGCTCTGTTTGCCCTGATCCCAGACAACGATACGAGCTTTAACTTCCTTGTGTCGATTTTATACACCCAGATTTTTCAACAGCTCTTTTATCTTGCCGACCACAAATACGGAGGAAGCCTGCCTGTGCATTGCCATTTTATTATGGACGAATTTGCCAATGTTTCGCTGCCAGACGATTTCGACAAGATTTTGAGTGTGATGAGGTCGAGAGGTGTGTCGGTCAGCATCATCCTGCAAAATCTGGCACAGCTCAAAGCCTTATTTGAAAAGCAATGGGAAAGCATTTGCGGTAATTGCGATGAATTTTTGTATCTGGGCGGCAACGAACAGAGTACCCACAAGTATGTGTCTGAGCTTTTAGGAAAGGAAACCATTGATACGAACACCTATGGGAAAAGCTCTGGTCGCAGCGGAAATTATTCCACCAATTATCAAATATCGGGGCGTGAACTTTTGACCCCAGATGAAGTGCGTATGCTTGATAACCGCTACGCACTTTTGTTTATTCGTGGGGAGCGTCCTGTGATGGACTTGAAATATGACATTTTAAAGCACCCCAATTTAAAGCTGACAACGGACGGAGGAATGCCGCCCTATCTGCACGGCGAACCGACACAGGCTGTCGCAACCCTTGTGTTTGACAGCGATATTCCAAAGAACGCTGTAACGGTGCAGGCTGTCAGCACATCTTATGAGCTTCTGTCCGAGGAGGATTTAGAGAAATTATTCAAAATTTAAGGAGGAATTACTGTATGAGATTATTTAAGAAGAATGACACCCAGAAGAACAACACAAAGCTGCCGATGACAGGCAGGGTAAAGAAAGGCTTCCGCTTTTACTGTATGGTGGTGATGGCGATGACCGTTGTGCTTGGCAGCTCCGTGACTGCCTTTGCCGCAGGCGATCCATTGACCGTAGTCAATAACCTGTCCGACTTTATCTTCGGTCTGGTAAGGGCTGTCGGAATGATTATGCTTGGCTTTGGTATCGTGCAGATCGGTTTATCCCTGAAATCTCACGACCCCTCTCAGAGAGCAAACGGCTTTCTGACCCTTGCAGGCGGCGTTGTGATTACCTTTGCAAAAGAGATTTTGACCCTTATCACAGGTTAAGCTTGATGTAAGGAAGAAAGAAAAGACAATGCCTGCGGTGCGGTTTCCTTTGGAACTGCACCGCAGGAGGAAAGGAGGGTACAAAATAGAGAATAACCAGAAATACAATATCATTTATGCCGATCCACCGTGGCGATACCAGCAGAAAAATTTGTTGGGAGCTGCGGAACATCATTATTCCACAATGAGCGTGAAAGATATTTGCGGGTTGAAGGTAGAGGAGATTGCAGCAAAGGATTGTGTCTTGTTTCTATGGGCGACTTTTCCCCAACTTCCTGAAGCTCTGCGTGTGATTAAGGCGTGGGGCTTTCAGTATAAAACAGTAGCGTTTGTCTGGCTGAAGCAGAATAAAAGTGGAAAAGGTTGGTTTTTCGGTCTGGGATTTTGGACAAGGGGCAATGCAGAAATCTGTCTGCTTGCTATCAAAGGGAAACCGCACCGAAATTCCAACCGTGTCCATCAGTTTCTTATCAGTCCAATCCGAGGACACAGCCAAAAGCCCGAAGAAGCAAGAGAGAAAATCGTAGAGCTTATGGGGGACTTGCCCCGTGTGGAATTATTTGCCCGTGAAAAGACAGAGGGATGGGATGCTTGGGGAAACGAGGTGGAAAGTGATATTGAAATAAGCAGTGATACAGAAAAAGCAGGAGGTGATCTATGTGTCTGATAACTGGGTAGTTCAGAATTTGGAGAACGCTCTGAACACTTGGAATGAAAAGTTAGCGGAGATATGGCAGATTATTACCCAATCCCCAGAGCAGTTCAAAGGCGGCACGATATGGGATGTGATCGTCGGTATCCACGGTGCGGTGCAGGCGATCGGACTTGCTCTTTTGGTGCTGTTTTTTGTGGTAGGCGTAATGCGTACCTGTGGCAATTTTGCAGAGGTCAAACGCCCCGAACAGGCATTGAAGCTGTTTATTCGTTTTGCCCTTGCGAAAGGTGCGGTCACTTATGGTCTGGAGCTGATGATGGCTCTTTTTAATATCGTACAAGGTTTGATTTCTACCATAATGAACGCCGCAGGTTTTGGTTCGGCAACCGATACGGTATTGCCGCAGGAAATTGTAACAGCAGTTGAGGACTGTGGCTTTTTCGAGAGTATTCCCCTTTGGGCAGTCACCTTGATCGGCGGTCTGTTTATTACGGTCTTGTCGTTCATTATGATTATGTCGGTGTACGGCAGGTTTTTTAAGCTCTATCTTTATACCGCCATTGCACCTGTGCCGTTATCTGCCTTTGCAGGAGAGCCGAGCCAGAGTGTAGGTAAGAGTTTTATTAAGAGCTATTCTGCGGTCTGCCTTGAGGGAGCGATCATTGTGCTTGCCTGTATTATCTTTTCCCTCTTTGCCGCAGCACCGCCCGTAGTCAATCCTGATGCGGCGGCAGTTACAATGGTGTGGAGTTATGTGGGCGAGTTGATTTTTAATATGCTCATCTTAGTCGGTGCGGTCAAAATGGCAGACCGAGTAGTGCGTGAGATGATGGGCTTGTAATGTTTGAAAAGGAAAGGATGATAGAAATGAAGAAAGAAGAGAAATATTACCAGATTTATCGTATCCATTTACTGAATGGAGAAGTCATTGAAGCGTCAGAAGAATACGACCTGCCTGCTGAAAAAGGACTGGTGGGAAAATTCCAAAAGGCAGACGACAACAAAATATTTGAAATAGGAGATGCTGTTTCGGGAGTGATTTATATTCCAAAACGCAGCATCCTTTTTATAGCAACAGGAGAGGTCAAGAAGGGTTGGTGCTAATATGGAAGTCAAGATAAATAAGGAGATCCGTAATTATACGGAGAGTATGTTTTTTGGACTGTCGATGCGGCAGTTCATTTTTTCTGTCCTTGCCTGCGGTGTGGCGGTGGCTTTGTATTTTCTTCTCCGTCCCTACTTTGGCACGGAAACATTAAGCTGGATGTGTATTTTAGGAGCTTCGCCTTTTGCAGCGTTGGGTTTTATCAAGTACAACGGGATGACAGCGGAGCAGTTCGTCTGGGCGTGGATAAAATCAGAGTTTATCATGCCGAAAAAGCTGTTGTTTTCCCCAGATAATCTCTACTATGAAGCCTTAAAAGAAACGATTGACATCCACGAAAAAGAAGCTCTGGGTATCCGTATCCACAGAAAGCAAAAGAGCAGACAGAGAAAGAAATCTCAAAAGAGCAAGGAGGTATCGAATGATTAAGACACTGAAAAATCTGTTTAAGCAGGATAAGGAAAAGTTTGTCGTACCAAAATCGGTGCAGGCGGTTATCCCGATTAAGACGATCTGGGAGGACGGCGTTTTTCTTGTGGGAAAGAATAAGTATGCAAAGACATTTAAGTTTGAGGATATTAACTATGCGGTGGCAAGCCGTGAGGACAAGGAAGCGATGTTCCTTGAATATTCCGAACTTCTCAACGCCCTTGACAGCGGTGCGACTACGAAGATTACCATTAACAACAGGCGTCTTAACAAGGCAGACTTTGAGCAGACGATCTTAATCCCAATGGCAGACGATGGACTGGATAAGTACCGCAAGGAATACAACAAAATGCTGCTTGATAAGGCAACAGGTGCAAATGCCATTGTGCAGGATAAGTATGTGACGGTATCTGTCTGCAAAAAGAATATTGAAGAAGCCCGAAATTATTTTGCCCGTGTGGGTGCTGACCTGATCGGGCATTTTAACCGTCTTGGCTCAAAGTGTGTGGAGCTTGACGCAGGGGAAAAACTCCGTATTTTTCACGATTTTTACCGTACAGGCGAGGAAACAGGTTTTGCCTTTGATATGCTTTTAAGTATGCGAAAAGGTCACGATTTTAAGGACTATATCTGTCCTGACAGCTTTGAATTTGAAAAGGACTGTTTCCGTATCGGAAACCGTTATGGGCGTGTGATTTTTCTTCGTGAGTATGCGGCATATATTAAAGACAGTATGGTGGCAGAGCTTTGTGAGCTGAACAGAAATATGATGCTGTCCGTGGATGTTGTCCCTGTTCCTACGGACGAAGCGGTAAGAGAAGTGGAAAATAGGCTTTTGGGTGTGGAAACCAACATCACAAACTGGCAGAGAAAGCAAAACCAGAACAATAACTTTTCCGCAGTTATTCCCTACGACCTTGAACAGCAGCGAAAGGAAAGCAAGGAATTTCTGGATGATTTGACGACCCGTGACCAGAGGATGATGTTTGCTGTTTTGACAATGGTGCATACGGCAGAAACGAAAGAGCAGCTTGATAATGATACGGAAGCACTCCTTACCACCGCCAGAAAGCACCTGTGCCAGTTTGCGGTACTGAAATATCAGCAGATGGATGGATTGAATACCGCCCTGCCTTTTGGTGTCCGCAAGATTGACGCCCTGCGTACCCTTACCACAGAGAGCCTTGCGGTATTTATCCCTTTCCGTGTGCAGGAAATCTATCACGAGAACGGTGTGTATTACGGGCAGAATGTGATCAGCAAAAATATGATCATTGCAAACCGCCGCCACCTGTTAAACGGAAACTCCTTTATTTTAGGTGTATCTGGTGCAGGGAAATCGTTTACGGCGAAGGAAGAAATGACCAATATCATTCTCACAGACCCTAATGCGGATGTTATCATTATCGACCCAGAGCGAGAATATTCCCCTCTTGTAAAAGCAATGCAGGGCGAGGTCATCCACATCTCTGCCACAAGTGAAAGCCACATCAACGCTATGGATATGAACTCTGATTATGGTGACGGTGCAAACCCCGTCATTCTGAAATCAGAGTTTATTTTATCCCTGTGCGAGCAGCTTATCGGCGGCAACAGTCTTGGTGCAAAGCAGAAGTCCATCATTGACCGCTGTACGGCAAGTGTGTACCGCTATTATCAGCAGGGCAACTATATGGGAACACCGCCGACTTTGCAGGACTTCCGTGAGGAATTGTTAAAGCAGAATGAGCCAGAAGCACAGGAGATTGCCCTTGCCATTGAGCTGTTTACGGACGGTTCTCTCAACACCTTTGCCAAGCATACCAATGTGGATACAAAGAGCCGACTTATCTGTTATGACATCCTTGATTTAGGAAAGCAGTTGCAGCCGATCGGTATGCTTGTAGTACTTGACAGTATCTTAAACCGTATCACCCAGAACAGAGCGAAAGGAAGAAATACCTTTATCTTCATTGACGAGATTTACCTGCTGTTCCAACACGAATATAGTGCCAACTTCCTTTTTACCCTCTGGAAGCGTGTGCGTAAGTACGGTGCTTACTGTACAGGTATTACCCAGAATGTGGACGACCTGTTACAGAGCCATACGGCAAGGACAATGCTTGCAAACTCCGAGTTTATCATTATGCTCAATCAGGCATCCACCGACAGGCTTGAGCTTGCCAAACTTCTGAATATCTCAGACCTTCAGATGAGCTATATCACAAATGTGGGGGCAGGACAGGGACTTTTAAAGGTTGGCAGCTCCCTTGTACCGTTTGTCAATAAGTTCCCAAGAAATACAGAGCTTTACAGGCTGATGACAACCAAGTTTGGAGAGGTTTAATCGGATGGGTGATGGAGAGCCTTTACAGGCACAGGTGGAAAGAAAGGGCTTGTGTAATCAAATTTATCATATAGATTGTATGGAGTTGTTGGCACAAATTCCCGATAACTATGTATCACTCATTTTAACTGATCCGCCTTATGGTATCTCTTACCGAAATCATTTTGCAAGGCAGCCCCACGCTGTTTTAACTGGAGATACGGGGATAGATTATGAACGGTTTGCGAGGGAAAGCTACCGCATTTTGCGTGAGAACTCCCACGCTTATTTTTTTACCCGTTTTGACTGCTATCCCTACCATTATGACTGTTTGAAACAGGCAGGCTTTACGGTAAAGAATTATCTGATCGTGGAAAAAGGTACGATTGGAGGGATTGGCGACTTAACAGGCAGCTATGCCAATAATGCAGAGTGGATTATTTTCTGCCAGAAAGGACGGCGAACTTTTCAGCATACAACACTTCTTGAGAATAGGAAAAAAGAAGGAACGCAGTACCATGCAGGCAGAGAACGAAGTAAAAAATATAAGACACGCTTCAATGCCTGTTGGTTTGGCGAAGAATATCCGAAAGCGACCTATAATTCCGTATGGCAAAAACAGCATCAGATTTATCATCCAACGATAAAAAATGTGGAGTGTTTATCGTGGTTGATACAGATTTCCAGTTTACAGGGCGAGTTGGTTTTTGATGGGTTTATGGGAACAGGCAGTACAGCATTAGCAGCGATACAAACCCAGAGAGCCTATCTGGGGGCGGAGATTGATAAGGCGTATTTTGAAATTGCACAAAATCGAATTAAGGAGGTAGAAAAGAGGAGTGTCACAAATTATTTTTAAATCGAAAGAGCATCGTGATTTCTTTCTGGAAATGATGTCAAAGTGTAAAGTCAACGACTGTTATCACAGGGCATTTTTCTATGTAATGGGTATTGCAGGAGAAACAAGGGCAAATATCAATCAGATGTTTGACTTTAAGCAAGACTGTATTGAACCAGAAGGGATGTATGGAGGATGGCAGACAAGCGGAACGGTCAAGGTCTGCCACCTTGCCTTTAATCTTTGGAACAACTATGTAGAGGAAGGTCGGGAAACGAGCTTTACGCCAGAAGATTTATTTTGCTGTGAGTTCGCCCCGTATTTTATGGAGGGGATTAAGGTTAGATACCCAGAATATTGCAGGGAACTTCACACGCCCCAAAAGCAGAATGATCATACACGCTAAAGGAAACACCCTGCGGGTGTACCACGATGCCCAGAAAACAGGGCAGGAATGAAGAAAGGAATAGCCTATGAAAGATTATCTGAAGAAATATAAGAAACAGATTTGTTTGACTGCCGCCGTGTGCCTGCTTGGTACGGCGGCTTTTTGCGGTTTTCATATCTATCATCATTATGCACAGGTGGAGGAACAGACAGAAGCCTTTGAACAGATTGCTGAAGTGGTGGAAGAAGCACCCGAAAGTGATCCTGCTTCTGAGGACACGCCTGTTAGCGAGGGCGAGGATGTTCTTGCAAAGTATAGAGAACTGTATTTGCAGAATGAGGATATGGTAGGATGGATCGCTATTGATGGAACAAAGCTCAATTATCCTGTAATGCAGACAAAGAATAATCCGAACTTTTATCTCAAGAAAAATTTTGAAAAAGAATACAGCGATCTGGGTGTACCGTATATACAGGAAAATTGTGACATTTTAAACAGCGATAACCTGATCATTTACGGACACCACATCAAAGGCGGCAAGATGTTTGGTGCGTTGGAAAGCTATAAGTCCAAGAGTTTTTATGAAAAGCATAAGACCATTCATTTTGATACGCTGACCGAGCAGGCGGAATATGAAATCGTGGCGGTATTTAAGACTGTGGCATATAGTGCAGAGGGGTATCGCTATTACGATTTTGTAAATGCGGAAACAGAAGAAGCTTTTGCGGAATATGTTGCCAAGTGTAAGGAACTTGCCCTTTATGATACGGGAGTAAGTGCCGAGTATGGAGATAAGCTCATCACCCTTTCGACTTGTGAATATTCTGCTCAAAATGGCAGGCTTGTGGTTGTGGCAAAAAAGGTTGTTTAATGTGACCGCAAAATCTCAAAGGATGTGCTGTATTCTTGGAAGGGAGGTTTTGTATGGCGAAGATTAAAACCATAGATGCGGTCAAAGGAACAATTAAGACCATTGATAAGGCTGCTGTTGCTTCGGAGCGTATGAAATCTGCTTATACCAAGACAAAGGATAAAGCAGAGCAGAGCTGCTATGCGGAGGAAAACTCTGCCACAGAATATGCCGCTGATAAGGTGTCCCACACCGCTGAGCGTGTGACTGCCGAGGGTGTCTATCAATTTGATAAGCAGGGACAGAAAAGCGTTCGCACCACGAAAGAGAATATTGTTAAGGCGAAGGACAAGGCTTTTGAGTTCAAGCAAAAAAGGATGATGAAAACAGTCCAAAGCCAAAGGGCAAATGCTGCAGGACAGAACGGCTCACAATTCCATTACGGAACGGTGAGCCGTTCTTCTGCGTCTAATACCTCTGTTCAGCGTGTGAAAGGGGCAAGACAGACACAAAAGACCATAAAGCAATCTGCCCGAAACAGTAAAAATGCAATTAAAACCGCTGCAAAAGGAACAGTCAAGACGACACAGAAATCAGTTAAGACTGCACAGGCAACCTCAAAGACTGCCATTAAAACAACACAAACTACCGCTAAATCTGCACAGGCAGCGGCAAAGGCATCTGCCAAGACTGCTCAGAAAGCGGCACAGGCGGCACGAGCCACGGCGAAAGCATCCGCCGCTGCGGTTAAAACGACAGCAAAAGCTACTGTGTCAGCGGTAAAAGCGATTATAGCGGGTACAAAGGCATTAATCGCCGCCATTGTCGCAGGTGGTTGGGTTGCAGTGATCATTATTTTGATTGTTGTATTGCTTGGCTGTGCCGTGTCACTCTTTGGCGGCGGAGGAAACAGCAACGCTTATACTCCCGTAAGTGCGGAAGTGGAAGCCTATGATCCATTGATACGCCAGTATGCCAGTCAACACGGCATTCCCGAATATGTGGAGCTTATCAAGGCTGTTATGATGCAGGAATCAGGCGGTCGTGGAAATGACCCGATGCAGGCTTCGGAGTGTGGATATAACACAAAGTATCCCAATACCCCGAATGGAATTACCGATCCAGAATATTCGATTGATGTGGGTATTCAAAATCTTGCAGACTGCTTAAATGCGGCAGAGGTGGAAAACCCCGTAGATATGGAGCATATTAAACTTGCTTTGCAGGGCTATAATTTTGGAAATGGCTATATATCTTGGGCGAAAAATAACTATGGCGGATATTCTTATGCAAATGCCGTAGAATTTTCCGCAATACAGGCAGAACGCTTGGGATGGGACAGCTATGGCGATACGCAGTATGTCGCTCATGTGCTTCGTTACTATCCATACGGGCGGGCATTTACAAGCGGTGGTAATCAGGCGATTGTAGAGGTTGCTTTAACGCAGCTTGGCAATGTGGGCGGTGAGCCTTACTGGTCGTGGTACGGTTTTGACAGCCGTGTGGAATGGTGTGCCTGCTTTGTATCGTGGTGTGCCGAGCAGTGTGGCTATTTGGAAAGTGGGATTATACCGAAATATTCCCTTTGTTCGGATGGTGTGAATTGGTTTCGGAACAATGGACAATGGCAAGGTCGGGATTATGAGCCGACAGCAGGCAATCTCATCTTCTTTGACTGGGAGGGAGATGGTACAATCGACCACACAGGGATCGTGGAGAAAAGCGAAAATGGTACAGTTTATACCGTTGAGGGTAACTCTGGGGATGAATGTAAGCAGAGAAATTATCCTGTCGGAAGCAGCGTAATCTACGGTTATGGTATCCCTGCATATTAAAAAGGGCAAAAGAAAACCAGAGGTTTATTCCTCTGGCTCTTTTGCCTTACATAGACTTCTGACGGTAGCTTCAATAACCGACAACTCTTTATCGTCAAGTTCATCAAGCAGGGCATCGACCTGTCTGCGTGTAGAACTTTTTACCGTTTTTTCCTCTGGGAAAAGGAACTGGTCAAGTGAGATATGAAATCGTCGGGCGAGGAAAAATAATAGCTGAATGCTTGGAAACTGCCCATCGTTTTCAATGGACTGTACATGACGCACGGAATAGTCCAACAGCTCTGCTAAATTTTCTCTTGTCATATGTTCCGTATTGCGGGCTTTCTTAATAGCTTGACCTATTGGTGTAAAATCGAAGTCCAGATTGCACTTTCTATTGTCCATTTACTCACCACCTATCCTCTGATACTTCATATTTCTATATTTTACAGAGATGTAGCTTCTTATTAAAGAAAGTGACAGTGCTTAAAACAGGAGATAATATTTCTTGTTTCAAGAAATTAAAATTCGTAATAAGAATATGGATAATTGAATTATATGCTCGAATATGATATGCTAAGAAACAAGATACTAATGGGACGGTGAGATATATGTGTATCAATAAAAAAAGGAAAAATGATGCTTTTCTCCTTGCAAAGCCAGTAAGTTAAGCGACATTTGCAAGGAGTATTCATAGTCGCTAAGTAAATATATCTGGCTTTGCTACTTGACTTTATCAATCAAGGAGGAAGCCTACATGAAATACATTAATGCAAATGCAATTCTTCCTGATATGTTGGTCAAAGAATTGCAAAAGTATGTTCAGGCAGAATATATTTATATTCCTGCTAAAGATGAACAACATAAACCTTGGGGTGAATTGTCTGGGTATAGAAAAGAACTTGCAAAACGTAATGCTGCTATCATTATGGAATATGATAACGGTATTTCTGTGGAGGAGCTTGCTGAACGATATTTTCTTTCGGTATCTGCTATACGAAAAATTATATATCAGAGATAATTTTAGGAGAGCTGCTGAGAAAAGTAGCTCTCTTTTTACACTAAACAAAGCTGTATTGTTTAGTGCATTGAATAGCATTTTGGTGATTGATAAAATTATAATGTATAACACAAGGAGGATTACAAAATGCCTATTTCAAATAAGATTTATCCAAGAACAGGAGATACACAAACAGTTTATTTAAAAAATGTGATTACAAATCCCAATATAAAAATCGGGGATTACACGATGTACAATGACTTTGTTAATGATCCAAAGGGGTTTGAACAGAATAATGTATTGTATCATTATCCAATAAATCACGATAAGTTGATTATCGGAAAATTTTGTTCTATTGCTTGTGGTGCAAAGTTTTTGTTTAATAGTGCAAATCATTCCATGTCATCACTTTCAACATATCCATTCCCATTGTTTTTTGAAGAATGGGCACTTGACAAAAAAGATGTTATTAAATCGTGGGACAATAAAGGTGATATTATTGTTGGCAATGATGTTTGGATTGGCTATGAAGCTGTTATTTTTGCAGGAGTTAAGATTGGTGATGGAGCGATTATTGGCACTCGTGCTGTAGTTACTAAAGATGTTCCACCTTATACTGTAGTTGGCGGCGTCCCTGCAAAGCCGATAAAAAAACGCTTTGATGACAAAACAATCGATACATTGCTTGATATTCGATGGTGGAATTGGTCAGATGAAAAGATTGCTCTAAATCTTGATGCCATTCAAGCAGGCTGTGTGGAGCGTATTGTGGAGGTTTAGTTATGTGTACAAGATTTGTTTATAATGGAAAAGACACCATTATTGGATTTAACTTTGACATAGATCTTTCTGTTTGGACTCATAAAGTTATTGAAGAAAAGAACAGATTTTATATTGGTATAAAAATGCCTGATAGTAGTTACCATTCTTTTCACGGAGTAAATAAGAACGGTAATGTCGGTACGCTTCTTTATGTAAATGGAAATGAAAAAGGAAAATACAGCAACGATCCAAAGTGTCGCACTATTTCTGATTTGACAGAAAGTTTTATCAAAGGTGTAATTACTCTTGATGATGTATTAAATATCGTGCAAAATAACAGGATTGTATATGCTCCAGATGCTACTATGCAGGCTATGTTATCAGATAAAAAAGGGCGTGTACTAATAATAGAGCCTGGATTAGGATATAGATTGGAGAAAGCCCAATATTCGCTTATAACCAACTATTCTATATTAAGTCCAGAAATAACGAAGCCATATATTGTATCTGGTGATGATAGATTTGAAAGAGCTGACGAACTTCTTAAGCATTGTAATGATAGTTTTTCCGTTGCTGAAGCATTCCAGATATTAAAATCTGTGAAGCAGGAAGGAATATGGGCGACAAGAGTTTCCTTTGTATATTCAGTAAATGAAAATAGAGTATATTATGTTGAGAATAATGACTTTGAGTATGTTACAAAATATCAATTTTGTAATAGTTATTAAAGAGCTAATGAATTTGTGAGTAATCACAATCATTAAACCAGTATTTATAGTGAAACCTCATCTAAAATCTTGACAGTGTAAAGATTTTGAAATATAATATAGACACTGTAAAGATTGGAGGGTGTGTATGGAAAAGAAGCCTTATCATCATAAAAATTTGAAAAATGATTTGATAGAAAAAGGAATTGAATTAGTGAATAAGAATGGAATCAATCAACTTTCTCTCCGCAAGGTGGCACAAGCCTGTGGTGTAAGTCACGCTGCACCATATAGTCATTTTTCTAACAAGGAAGAATTGCTTCAAGAAATGCAATTACATATTACGAAAAAGTTTACAGAGGTACTTGAAAATACAGTTTCCCAATATAGAGGGACACCTATTTTTTTATTGGAATTTGGCAAAGCATATATTTCTTTTTTTATAAGCCGTCCGCAATATTTTAACTTTCTTTTTCAGCAAGGAAATATACAAATTGATTTGAATATTGGCAGTGGTAGGGAAAGCAATTATCAGCCCTTTGCGATTTACAAAGAACAGGTGTTGAAATTACTTGCCGATACAAATATGACACAAAGCAAAAAAGAAGATTTGATAGTTGCATTATTTGCTTATGTGCAAGGTCTTACGACTCTTGCAACGATGGAGAATGTTCATTACGCATACAAATGGGAAGACAAACTGACAGATTTAATCGGAATATTTAGTTGTGAGTTTTAGGAGAATTTATGGTTGGAATTTATTTAAGTGGTACGGGTAACACAAAATATTGCATTGAAAAGTTGGTATCTCTTATTCATTCATCTGCAAAAGCTATTCCTATGGAAAGCCCTGAAGCTATTTCAGCAATTCAACAAAACGAAGAGATTTACATAGGGTATCCTACACAGTTTTCTAATGCTCCATATATGGTGCGTGACTTTATTAAAAAGAATGCTGACATCTGGAAAAACAAGAAAATACTGTGCATTGCGACAATGGGGGCTTTTAGTGGTGATGGTGCGGGATGCACGACAAGAATGTTAAAAAGGTACGGGGCAACGATTTTGGGTGGAATACACATTCATATGCCAGACTCTGTTTGTGACAGCAAGTTATTAAAAAAGACAATGGATGAAAATCGTTGTATTATAGCACGGGCAGATAAAAAAATCGAGAAAGTGGCTTTGCAGATTATAAATGGAGATTATCCACAAGAAGGTATTACGCTGGTTTCGCATATCATCGGATTATTGGGACAAAGGCTTTGGTTTTATAAAAAAACAAAAGGTTATTCCAATAAGTTGAAGATTAACAATAATTGCATTGGTTGCGGAAAATGTGTTTCTATATGCCCAATGAAAAATCTTATTTTACGAAATAAGAAAGTTGTGTCGAATGATCGCTGTACAATGTGTTATCGCTGTATTAGTCTATGCCCACAAAAGGCAATAACTCTTTTAGGAAATGAAGTTGTAGAACAATATAGAATAGAGGATTATAGATAATTTATGAATTCAGAATGGATAATGTGTCCGATATGTGGCAATAAAACCCGTGACAAAATCAGGGAAGATACGGAATTGAAAAACTTCCCCCTTTATTGTCCGAAATGTAAACAGGAAAGTTTAATTGATGCAAAGAACTTGCAAATAACTGTCATCAAAGAGCCAGACGCAAAGACGCAGAGCCGATGAACTTGAGAAATGTTTCACAGTTCATCGGCTCTGTTACTACTTTTATGCTTGATTTTATTGTCTGTCACAGGGGATAGAAGTTGTTATTTTCATTTTCTGTTCGGCAACAGTTAAACTTTTATGCAAAGGGATTGCCATAAATACTGTAATAAGTGCAGAGAGAACATCGGCAATCGGCTGTGCATATAAAATACCGTTTAATCCCCATATAAATGGAAAAATTAAGATAACGGGAATGAAGCAGATACCTTGTCGGCAAGATCCAAGAATAAACCCTTCTTTTCCTTTTCCAAGAGCAAGGAATAAAGAGGAATATACTGTATAATATCCAAACAGCATAAATGTAATACCGTTTACTCTTAAAGAGGAAGATCCAATGTGAATCATTTCTGTGTTTCCAGTTGTAAACTGTGAAACAATAGTCGTAGAAAACAGACTGAATAATAAACCTACGATCACACAGAAAATAGTTGACCATAAGATGGAAATTTTGATTGCAGTACGCAGACGATCAAATTTTTTCGCCCCATAACTGTAACCTGCAATCGGTTGAAAACCTTTGATAAAACCAAATACTGTTAAGCTGCCCATAGATATAAGACGGGTAACAACGCCCATTCCCGCTATGGCTGAATCGCCGTAATTACCTGCGGCATTGTTTATTAGAGAGATAGAAATACTTGTTAATAATTGAAATATAAGTGTCGGAACGCCAATTTTGAAAATTTCAGATAGAATTTCTTTAGAAAAGGTACAGTCCTTTATTCTAAACTGAAAAGCACTTTTTTGTCTGAAAATGTAAAATAGATACACAAGAGTAGATACTACCTGAGAAATTGCTGTGGCAATAGCAGCTCCTGCAACACCAAAATTAAAAGTGTATATAAATAATGGATCTAACCCGATATTGAGGACTGCACCTAACAGCAAGGCACACATTGTAGTTTTTGCTGCTCCTTCACTTGTCACGATATTGTTCATTGTGACATTAAAAACATTGAAAATGCAGGAAATAATGTAAATACCGGCATAGGTAGTTGCATAAGGAAGGACACTTTCTGTTGCACCTAAAAGTCTTAGAATGGGTTTCAAAAAGATGATTGATAAAACGATCATAATTGCACCGACAACAAGGCTACTATATAGTGCAGTGCTTGCCACTTTGTTTGCCTGATCCTTGTTTCTTTGTCCTAACAGTCGGGAAATGTAGGATGCTGCCCCATTGCCAAAAAGTAATCCTAAGCCGACGACTACTTGACCGAGTGGATACACAACTGAGATGGCAGCCATTTGACTTTCGCCTAATCCGCCTACGAAATAGGCGTCAACGAGATTGTACAAGGCGTTGATGAGCATACCAATCATTGTTGGAATACCCATAGCTAAAAGGGCTTTTGGGATTGGAGCATTGCCTAATAACTCCAATTTTCTGTTTTGATTGTCCATAGTGTTTTTTCTCCTTTCACTTGACAAATAGAATAAAATATACTACTATAAATTATAGTAGTTGAAACGCAAATGGTATTCTACTATAATTTATAGTAGTTGTCAAGAGAGTAAAGGAGGAAATTGATATGGCGACCATTGACTTAATTGTTTTGGGAATGTTAAAGAAAGAACCTCTGAGTGCGTATGACCTTCAAAAGTTGGTAGAGTACCGCAATATTTCAAAATGGGTAAAAATTAGTACCCCGTCTATTTATAAAAAGGTTATCCAGTTGGAGGAAAAAGGATATATTTCAAGTCATATAGAAAAAGAGGGTAAAATGCCAGAAAAATCAGTGTATTCTTTAACTGAAAAAGGGAAACAGCAGTTTGAAAAATTGATGCTTGAAATATCCTGTAAGCCGATAAACATTTTTTTGGATTTTAATGCTGTCATTGTAAATCTGGACAGTATGTCCAGAGAAAGACAGCAAGAATGTCTGGATAATATTGAGAGCAGTATGGAGGTATTGAAAAAATATCTGGAAGAAAATATTGCTTTGAAAAAGAGTAAAGAAGATATTCCTGTTACGGGTATGGCAGTTTTACGGCAACAATACACATTGGCAGAGGCAATAGAGGAGTGGATTGCTTTATTAAAAAAAGAAATCAATTCGTAAAAGTGCATGGTAGGAACAAAAGAAATGCTGTTATTTTTTAGTTTGGATTGTAATGAGATTGTAAGAAGTGGTTGCTATACTGAACTTACAAAATAAAAACAGAAATTTGGAGGTTTTAATATGGCAATACTTGAAACAAAAGATTTACGAAAGATATACGGAAGCGGAGAAAACGAAGTCCATGCTTTGGATGGGGTATCCATTTCCGTAGAGGAAGGCGAATTTGTTGCTGTTATCGGTACATCGGGCAGCGGCAAATCCACCCTCTTAAATATGATTGGCGGGTTAGACCGTCCTACTTCTGGTAGTGTTACTATCCGAGGAAAAGAACTGTTGAAAATGAAAGACGAAGAACTGACGATTTTTAGGCGTCGAAACATTGGCTTTGTTTTTCAGAATTATAATCTGCTTCCTGTTCTTAATGTGTATGAGAACATTGTGTACCCTATTGAGATCGACGGTGGCAAGACCGATACAAGATTTGTAAAAGAGATTATCCATACTCTTGGCTTGGAACAAAAGCTTAAGAATATGCCGAATAATCTTTCAGGTGGTCAGCAGCAGAGGGTTGCGATTGCCCGTGCCCTTGCGACAAAGCCTGCCATTATCCTTGCGGATGAGCCGACTGGAAATCTGGACTCAAAAACAAGTATGGATGTTATTTTGCTGATGCAGTCGATCAGCCGTCAGTTCCACCAAACCACCATTATGATCACGCACAATGAGGAAATCGCTCAAATGGCAGACCGCACAATCCGCATTGAGGATGGCAAGGTTGTTTCGGGAGGTGTCAGATATGCACGCTAACCGAAATAAAAAAGCAATTAAGCGAGTAGAAAGGGGAATGATGAAAGCAAACCGTATTCGTAACCTGTTTGCGGTGTTTGCGATCGTTCTCACCACTTTTATGATTACGACTGTGTTTAGTCTGGGCATTAACTATATGGAAAATATGAAGTTAATGCAGGTGCGTACCGCAGGCACGACCGCTAATGCGTCCCTTGCGATGCCGACAGCAGAGCAGGAACAGCAGATCAGGGACTTAGAATATGTCAAAACCGTCGGTACACAGTATATGGTCGGCTCGGTTGCCGAGAAGAACGATGAGGGGCGTGAGCTTTCTATCGCACTTTCGTATTACGACACTACTGAATGGGATAAACACTATAAAGAAACAATCAAAGATATAGAAGGGAAATATCCCTCAAATGAAAATGAAATTATGCTGTCAGAGGATGCTCTTTCACAGCTTGGAATGAAAGAGCCGAAGCTGAATATGGAAATCCCTCTGTCCTATTATGATAAAAACGGTCAGCAGGAAAAAAATTTCACTTTAAGCGGATGGTTTCATTCCTATACAGGCACGGGAATGGGATTTGTTTCCGAAGCGTATTGCAAAAATGCAGGCTATACAATGGCAGAGGACGGCGTTCTTTCTTTGTCGTTGAATAAAATGCCTGATGATTTTTATCGTATTCAAAAAGATGTGGAGTTGAATGAAAATCAATCTTTCGGCGGTGCGGTTTCCATGAAATCATCAAGCGGTTCAGTGATCGCAATGGTAATCCTATTGGTATTCTTTATCATTGGCAGCGGGTATCTCCTTATTTACAATGTTTTGTATATATCCATTTCAAAGGATACCCGTTTTTACGGTTTGATGAAAACGCTTGGAACAACGCAAAAACAGATTAAATCACTGGTAAAAAATCAGGCAGTTAAGTTTGCCTGCATTGGTATCCCGATTGGTATTTTGTTAGCCACCGCTGTTTCCTTTGGAATTGTTCCATTTGTGTTGAACGAGGGTTTTGAACAGGGCAAGTCGATGATGGATGCCGAAGTGTTTTTCCATCCATCTATCTATATTTTGTCCGTAATCTTTTCAGCGGTAACCGTTTGGATTGCCTGCAATGCTCCTGCAAAAGCGGCTGCAAAAATTTCTCCAATAGAAGCATTGAAGTTTCAGAATTTTGCACCGAAGAAAACAAAAAGCAGAAATTCCACCAATGGTGGCAAGCTACATGTGATGGCATTTCATAATGTATTCCGTGACAAAAAGCGTGCTGTCCTTGTGTTTATGTCCTTGTTTATGGGAATTACTATGATTTTAGGCGTAAATGGGGTTATAAGCAGTATGTCGGCTGAGAGCTTTATTAAGGAATATATGGACTATAACTTTGAATACACTGATATTCAGTTTGAGCAGTATGAACAGCTCAATAAAGAAGTACCGCAGTTTGACGAACACTTTGTAGAACAAATCAAGCAGCTTGACGGTATTAAAAATATAGATGTTCAAAAAACAGTCTGGGCAGGTATTGACTTTAATGAAACCGATTTAGAAGGCTTTATGAAAATCAAATATGAGGACAGCAAATATAAAGCAAAGGGGCAGTCCTATGAACAGACGATAGAAACACTGAAAGGGTACGCTGAATCTGGTGACTATGGCTGCTATATTACAACGCTTCCAGACGACAGGGTACTGGAAGAATACAATGCAGAGCATCCTGATACGCCTATTGACATGGAAGCATTTAAGCGTGGCGAAACAGCGATTGCAGGAAAAGATACCGAATATAACGCTCCTAATACTGCTTTGGTGGGTGAAACATTGACACTAACTGCCGACAGTACAGACGGCAAGGCAACTGATTTCAAAATTGGCGGAGCTTTTTACTATGACGATTATGATAATACTCTTTCAGAAGGTATTGGCAGACGCAAAGAAATAAATATGGTGCCAGATGTTATCTTTGTCAGCGAAGCGGGTATGGAACGCCTGACAAAAGAACCAATCATTTCCGCAATCGGCGTTGACATTAAGAATTTCAACGATTTAGAGCGAATTGACAGCGAATTACAGGCGATCAACAGTACCTTGACCACATCGGAATGGCAGCTGAAATCTTCCGTGAATCAGAAAGAACTGTTTGAACAGATGAACTACTCTTTAAGTTTGCTGGGAAACGGTGCTGCAATTCTGCTCATTGTTATCGGATTGATCAACTTTGTCAATGTAATGCTGACGGGTGTGGTGGCAAGGAAAAATGAATTTGCCATCATGGAAAGTATCGGAACAACGAAAAAGCAGATTAGGAAGATACTGACCTTAGAAGGTGGTATTTATGCACTGATTTCTACTCTGCTGATTATGACTTTTGGCAATGCGTTCCTAATGTTGGTGGCAGATGCAGTTCCGCATATGGCAAACTATGCAGTATTTAAATACCCTGTTGCACTTGTCATTGGTTTGATCGCAGCAATCTTTGTAATTTGTTTAAGCGTTCCTGCCATTGTTTACAAGGCAACTTCTGATGAAACGGTCATTGAAAGACTGCACAATTTTGATAGTTAAATGAGGTTGTGGGACGGACGCAGCATTGCTGCGTCTGTTCCTGCAATTTTGTATATTGAGGAAGGTGGTGCGTTTTGCGGCTATGGCAAATATTTTTCTACTTGAAGATGACAAAATTCTGAGCAAGGGTATTTCTATCGCCCTAAAAAAAGACGAGCATATGGTTACAGCAGTCTATGGGTATTTGGAAGCATTGAAGCAATACCAAAAACAAAAGTATGATTTGTTTCTGCTTGATATTAACCTGCCTGACGGCAATGGTTTGGAATTTTGTAAGATAATTCGGGAAACATCGGAAACACCCGTATTATTTCTAACCGCTAATGATACGGAAGAAGATATGTTGGAAGGGTTTGGCGTGGGTTGTGATGATTATATATCAAAGCCTTTTTCTATCGAAGTTTTACGGAAAAAAGTATTGGCAGTTCTAAAACGCACTGGCGTAGGAAAATTTCGTATGAAATACAGAGATTTAGAGTTAGATAAAGACAAGTGTCTTGTTTTGATGAAGGGACAGGAAATACACCTGACCTCAACGGAATACAAACTGCTCCTTTATCTAATGGAGAACAGGGGAAGGGTTGTTACAAAGGCAATGCTTTTGGAACAGCTATGGGATATAGACAGGAACTTCGTTGACGATAATACGGTGCGTGTGAATATTAAACGGCTGCGGCAGAAGCTGAACGATGAAAAGCAGGAATACATTGTGACGGTTTTTGGTATGGGCTACACTTTTGGAGAATGACGATGAAGCATTTTGGAATTTACAGAAAACTGATTTTAGTTGTAGGTACTGCTACGGCGGTGGTATCTGTTGGTGTGTTCTTTTTTATGGAGGACATCCTTTTCCGTACGCTTTTTATCTCTTTTGCATTTGTATTTTTATGTGGTCTGTTGTTCCTGCTGGACTTTCTGCACAACCGCTATAATGATAATCTGTTAGAGGAGATTACGCTGCTCATTGAAGCATTGGTAGAACAGCAGGAACGGACGGTCTTTTCAGAAGCTGAGGATACCCTGACCGCACGGCTGCAGCATCAACTTCTAAAACTCCGCAATATTTTAAAGGCACAGAATCAAATGCTGACACAGGAGAAAGAACAGATTAAAACTTTAATCTCCGATATTTCGCATCAAATTAAAACGCCCGTAGCAGCGGCAAACACCTTTGCACAGTTATTAGGTGATACAGGGTTATCCGATGAGGAGAGAAGTGAATATATTGCCACCTTGCAAATGTCCCTTGAAAAGCTGACTTTTTTGACAAACAGTTTGATTAAAATGTCCCGTTTGGAAAGTGGTATTATCCGACTGAAACCTGAACAAAGCAGTTTAAATGATATTGTTATGCAAGCGGTAAAAACGGTTTATGCCAAAGCAAGGGATAAAAATATTACGATTACCTTTGATTGTGGGCAGACCTTTGAAGCCCTGCTTGATTTTAACTGGACGGCAGAAGCTGTTACCAATGTACTTGACAATGCTGTGAAATACACACCAAGCGGAGGAGTTGTGGACTTGAAAATCACCGAATATCCATCTTATTTGCGATTGGATGTATCCGATAACGGAATTGGCATTCCTGAAGAAGAACAGGCAAAAATCTTCGGCAGATTTTACCGTGGAAAGCAGTCAGCAGGAGTTGACGGTGTAGGGATCGGTTTATATCTTACCCGTGATATTGTGAATAAGCAGAACGGGTATATCAAGGTGGCATCCGATGAAAAAGGTACAACATTTTCTTTATTTTTGAAAAAGTTTAGAGAACAATAGTAATTCCAGATAAGTGTACGATATGAATTTGTCAAGATAGTAAATATAAAATAGAAAGATCAAATAAAACAAGATAAATGGAGATGGATAATTTATGATTTCAGAATGGATAATTTGCCCGATTTGTGGCAACAAAACCCGTGATAGAGTTAGAGAAGATACTGTTTTAAAAAATTATCCTCTTTACTGTCCGAAATGTAAGAAAGAAACTTTAATAAATGCAAAGAAATTACATATAACCGTCATCAAAGAGCCAGACGCATAGACGCAGAGCCGATGAACTTGTGAGATAACCTTATAAGTCATCGGCTCTTTTTTTACATAAATATAGAATTTGACAAGTCCGCCAAATAAAAAAAACGGTGTTTTGGTGGGCAATTTTGTCATGCTCAGATAGCTATTTTATCCCTCCAGACCTGTTTTGAGTTTGGAGGGATTTCTTATGTGTTGGTCTGATAACACTGTGCTGCTGATTTTAAGCAGCAGTTATTTACATACCGTTCGATAGAGATGAGGATAATTTGTTAAAAAAATTCTTATCTCCATTTGGGGAAATTATGCTCCAAGAATAGATATTAAATATCTATATAATAGAATTGATATTTCTTATAACCGTAAAGGTCTGACAGCCTTTGCGGTTTTTCTTTTGTCGTTTTTTGTTGAATTAAGGCGTAAGCCTGTTTGGGGTGTAGGGTGTCGTTCTCCGCCGATCAATCTGAAATTTCAAAAATTCAGATTGATTGGAGGAACGAAAAATGAATGAAAAACATCCTAACCGAAAAAAGGACAAGCATAACCCTTATACGCTGATGATTGTAGAGGGCAGATATTACCTCTCTTTTAAAGATGGGCGGGGGATAATGCAAAATATTGAAATAGATAAAGTGCTGTATGACCTGTTTAACCGTTTTGAGCTTGAGGACATTTCCTATCTTAATCGAGTGAGCAGGCACATTGAACACTCTGAGTTGACAGAAAGCTCCTTAAATGACCGAGCCTTTTATAAGGAAGAAAGTCTTGAGGAAACCGTTTCAAGGAGTATGGAATATGAGCAGTTACATAAGGCAATTTCAAAACTGCCCGAAACACAAAAACGAAGGCTGCTTCTGTATTTTTTCGGAGAGTTGAACTATGAACAGATCGCAGAGCTTGAGGGATGTAAATATCAGGCTATTCAAAGCTCTATCTATGCGGCAATCAAAACTTTAAAAAAATTTTTGAAATAGTGCCTTGTGTTATGGACTTTGAGTGAGCAAACAGGTGAGAGGGATTAAATTCCTTCCACCTGTTTTGCTTTGTGTGGCGAAAACGGGAGTGATCCTTGACAACCGAATATCCATTCGTCAAATACTTCCTCTTTGTGATTGTGATGAGCATAAGCGTGTGCAGCGGTACGCCAAGACCTGTTAAGAAGCAGCGAGCGATGAAAGGGGGTGATCTCATTCATTACCGACTGAAAATATCGGATTGCTTCCGATTTCGCAATAACCCACAAAGAGAATAATGGTACTCCCGTCCAGTCACAAGTCCGAGCGTGATAAAACCGTCGCAGACAATGAGGGCGGCTCTGGCAGACCGTCAGAGGGGTGAAACTCCCGTGGTGTCAGTTCGCTGCTGACCGTTTGGCGACTTCCCTGTGTTCTATGAACACATTGCATTTCGGGGTGTCGAGGACAAATTGAGATGCTTCTATCATAAAGCCAGATAAAAGGTAGTCATAGGAACAGATTTTGCTAATGATCTTCCAATATTAAATACTTCCTTTTGTCTGGCTGTTACATAGGTAAGTTCTTTCTTACCTAAAACCAGATAGGAGGTCTGAATATTTATGGAAAGAATTATCAAGCGTGGGGATATTTTCTACGCAACACTTAATCCCGTCATTGGCTCAGAGCAAGGTGGTACGAGACCTGTTCTTACTATTTCTAATAATACGGGGAACAGGCATAGTCCAACAATTATTGTCGCACCGATAACAAGTCGTACACATACGAAAGCAAAACTCCCGACACATACAGAGGTGAAAGATTTTGATAAGCTCGATAAGGACTCAATTATTCTGCTTGAACAGATAAGGACGATTGATAAGCAGAGATTAAAACAGTATATAGGGCTGATGCCCGACCACATAATGGCAAGAGTTGATAAGGCTCTTGCCATTAGTCTTGCAATGAACGGAGAGGGGTGTTTTGATGGAGCAAAGTAATGGACAGAAATTTGCACATTATAGTATTCAATTTGCATGTTTGCAGAAGTTAAAGAAAAACGGTTTAATTACGGTAGATGAGTACGAAGCCATAAAAAAACGGCTTATGAGTGATTTCAATGTCGTTTCAAATCTTGCGGCTTAATACTTATCAGTAAATAAAATATCGGAGGTATAATCGTATGAATGATGTTCAAGTAATCAAAGCAAACCGTAACGAAAATCGTATTCGTGGTAGAAAGGTAGAGATACTGAGAGTTGCTGCTTATTGCCGTGTTAGTACAGATAGCGAGGATCAGCTTAACAGCTATAAGTCACAGGTTATGTATTATACGGACTTAATCAAGAAAAAACCAGAATGGTCTTTAGCTGACATATATGCTGACGAAGCCATAACAGGAACGCAGGTAACAAAGCGAGAGGATTTCCAGAGAATGATAAACGATTGTATGAATGGAGATATTGATATGGTCATTACAAAATCCATTTCGAGATTTGCCAGAAATACATTAGATACTCTGAAATATGTTCGTATGCTGAAAGAGAAAGGCATTGCTGTTTTCTTTGAGGATGAAAATATCAATACTTTAACAATGGATGGAGAACTGCTTTTGGTGGTACTTAGTTCTGTTGCACAGCAGGAAGTTGAGAATATATCTTCCAATGTCAAAAAGGGCTTGAAAATGAAAATGCAGCGAGGAGAACTTGTAGGTTTTCAAGGATGTTTGGGATATGACTATCATAAAGATACGAAAAGCATATCTGTCAACGAAAAAGAAGCTGAAATTGTGAGATATATTTTTAATCGGTATATAGAAGGGGCGGGGTGTACAGTGATAGCCAATGAGCTTGAGAATCTTGGCTATAAGACAAAATATGGAAGCTCACGGTGGGTGCAATCCACAGTAATCGGTATTATTAAAAACGAAAAATATAAAGGCGATTTGCTGTTAGGTAAAACATTTACGGTTGATCCTATTTCTAAAAGACGGTTGGAAAACTTTGGAGAGGAAGATAAATTTTATATCCGTGACCATCACGAAGCAATTATCAGTGAGGAGATATTTGAAGAAGCACAGAAGATACTTGCAAAAAGAAATGTTAATCGTGGTGTACATCAGGAAGGTCAGAAGCGGAACAAATTTAGCAGGAAATATGCTTTTAGCTGTATGATTAAATGTGGTTTTTGCGGAGGTACACTAAGCCGAAGAAATTGGCACAGTAGTTCTGCTTATACTAAGACAATCTGGCATTGTGTGACGGCTACCAAACATGGAAAAAAGAATTGCCCACATTGTAAAGGCATACCTGAAGAAGTAATTGAAAATGCTTTTGTAAAAAGCTATCAGCTCTTATGTTCCGATCAACATGAGGTTGTGAGTGAGTTTCTTCAAAAAGTTGAGGATATTCTCAAAGACGACGCTTCTTTGAAACGCTTGCCGAAGATTGAAAAAGAAATGACAGATTTGCAGCGAAGAAAAGAAAAACTGCTTGACTTAAGGCTTGATAACAATATCGACAGGGATATTTATGATAAGAAAAATCAGGAGTTATCGGAGCAGTTAAAAAAACTTCAAGCCGAACAGTTGCAGTTGGTTGAGTTGAGCAAAAATCAGGAGAGTACCAAAACAAGGATAAGAGAATTTCGGAAAAACTTAAATTCTGGAGAACTATTGGAGAGCTTCGATAGAGTGGTTTTTGAAAGTGTAGTTGAAAGAATAATTATCGGCGGTTATAATGATGAAGGAGTGGAAGATCCGTTGAAGATAACTTTTGTATATAAAACTGGTATCCACTCAAATCTTAATGCAAAAGATTTTAAGCCAAAGCGTAAAAACGCTGCGGCTGTACATACGGACGCAGAATTGTGTTCCTATGCAAGTGTCGAGGATGACAAATTGTGTTTACATAGTAGCTCCGACACACGTCGAGACGGTAGTCAAATTATCCCTCAAAAAAGATACACCTAAGATTGAGGTTACAATGGAGCCTGATGAAGAGAGTAATTATACACCAGAGGAAAAGGCTACTTATTCAAAGATTAAGGAATATGTGAAGGAAAAGTATGGTGTGAATGTGCATACTTCTTATATTGCACAGGTAAAACGGATGTGTGGTCTGGATAAGGGCGAGAATTATAATAAGTCTAAGAAAGAGAATCCAGAGGTGAAACAGTGTCCACAGGAGAAGGTGGAGTATATTAAGGATGCGTTGAGGCATTTTAAGTTGATTTAGTTTGTGGAGGTTGGTATGCAGAGATATTTATTAACAATGTGTTATGAGCATGAAAATTATGTTAATGATATAGAAAGAAAAAAACAATATAAAAATGATATTGTGTCAGTAATACATAAACAAAAGCTTCCTTTTTTCAAGAAACGGAAAATATTGAAACTAGTACAAGCTTTATGTGATATGCAATTTTTATTAGATGAATCGGAACAAACAGATTTAGTATTAAATGAAGAAGTCTGGAATTCGGATTGTTTAGAATATAATGTAAATCGAGTTTATGAGTTTATAGTACAGAATTCTATAGAATCACAAAGTGTAGACACGCAAGCAATTTGTGAGTGTTGTCGAGTTGAATCGGATATGGATATAAAGTATATAAAAATGAATGATACTTTACGAAAGAGCAAGGAAGATAACCCTATCATTGTTTTGGTGAGTGATATGTTTGTTCAACCATTTGTGATTAATGGAAATCACAGGATAAAAAAAGCATTTAATTCTGGTATTGATAGAATAGAAGTATATATTCTAGATGCTGATAATGTTATTCAATGCCTAATCTCGGAGGACTATAGAACTGCTTATAAGATTTACAAGAAATTACATAAATTGGTAGGAATGAAGTTGAACTGTTAACTTAATTTGAATAGGTTCAAAACTTAAAAATAGTGACACTGCTCCAAGGGGTTGAGGCTGTGTCAAAAAGTGTACATTTAGAAACTGAATAATAAGGGCATAAAATCAGTGCCAAAAAGTATAGACTTTCCATTATGGGAGGTCTCATTTTTTATGTAAGCATTTTAAGACAAAGGAAAGGAGCAAATAATCATGAAGAGCTATGGTTATCACAGAACAAGTACAAGAGAGCAGCATTTAGACACAGGTATTAACTGGTTCAAGTACGTCTACTTCTACGACAACAGGAACTACAGGAATAACAGGAACTACGTCAGGAAAAACGTATGTAACGAAAGAAAGAACTATAAATGTTTCTGTAAAGGGAAGATAAATTTGATGAACAGGAACGAAAGGATGCACTTACCAATGGGTAACATCGATACATCCGTGGCAGGGGTTGAAAAATGTAGTGCCGTAGATGAGGCATTAAGCCTTTTCTATTTATATATACAAGTTGCATACTCGTCTAAAGAGGTTGAATTGATTTGTAATGAGTTAAAGGCTATTGCCAGACGAGAGGATTTTATGTGTAATAAGTTTGATTCAACCAAGTGTACCTACACACAAGTTCAAGATGCTCTTTCAAAAATAAATGAAAAACAGAGTATAAGGAAAAGTAAGGGCGTATATTACACTCCAAATGATGTGGTGCGTTTTATTCTTACAAACAGTATTAAAGCTTCATTTGGAAAATTTACGGTTTCCAATATCAGTGATATGAGCCAGGATAATATATCGTATTGTTCATTTTGCTGTAATAAAACCGTATTTGAAATTAAGACTCGCTATTTAATACAATTTAATGTTGCATAGCCATTGAGGTGTCGGTGTGTCGGTTCCGTACAGGCTTATTTTTTTGCCTTCAATCGTCAGTAAAAATATTACAAGGTCCTGTAATAATAGGCATTGACGTAGAGAATTGAATGTGATATAAATATTACAGGAACCAGTAATGCGAATTACAGGAGGGCTAGGAATATGTTAGTTTCTAAGAATATACAAATAGAATTTGCAGATTCGTCTATGAAAGCCATAGACGCCATCTACGATATTAGAGAGGGGGTAAGAAGTGCATCGCTTAACCTTTATTCCCGATATGACGTTCAAATCCAGACCCCGATGCTCTACGGTGAGGATAAGGTCGTTGTAGAAATAAAGATTCCGGAAGACAGAGTGGAGACATTCGCAATAGGACCGCATCTTAAAGGCGTGGCCAATTATCTGCTAAAGAGCTGTAACGGACGTTATGACCAGTATGTCGTAGGAAAGAGATTGTTGGTATACACAGAAGTCGCTGCACCGGATATGTCTGATAATCGATTCCCGATGGAGGACAGGCTGGAGGCGGTTGCCAAATTTGCAAGATTGCTAGAAAGGTCAGATGAAGATGCGATGGATGCCATCAGCCGGATTCTGGTGATTCTGAAGGATAGCGAAAACAGTATTACAGGACTCTAATGGAGGGAAACACTATGAATGAAATGAAAAATGAAACACCAAATGAAAATTGGTCGCAGAGTGCATCAGAGGTTGCAAAGCATTCTTCGCTTTCTTTCTCGCTAAGTGGATGGCCTGCAGCGGCGACGTTGATTTCTATACCAGCTTCAGTTGTCTTAGTTTATGCAATCAAGGAATTTGCTCACGCATAAAAAAGCAGCCTCACTACCGGAGTGAAATCGGGTGGTGGGGCTGTTCTTTTACGCCTTGATTTCCTGACCGTTCTTGAAGATGAAGCGGATATCGTCGGAGCTGTAGACGATGGCATATTCGACAAGCAGTTATTCATTTATATGAGGAAGATTCAAGAAAGAAAAAGTGAATTGATAAAAAGCGTTAGCGTGGCTCTGCGGTTTATCCGCAGTTCGAGGGGATTGGGGCGCAAGACGTCCGGTGGACGTCTGCTCTGCGCGGACAGGAGTGGAACGGAGACTTCCACAACAAGCAAAAATGCGCCTGGTATATACCGGGGCACTGCTTGCCAATTAGCAAAAAAGAAAGGATTTCATTTATGGTAAAAAATAAAGTGGTTATAAAAGAAAGAGATGCATGAAGAGAATAAAACAGTTGTACATGGAATTATATAAAGCGGAAAATATTGAGAAATTCAGAAGTATTATCATTCCTATTGAAAGAAATGCTGCGGCATGATAGAATAGCCGTATAAACGGAAAACAAAAACGATAAATGCGGATATAAAACATGACGGAGGAACACACATGATTATCAGTGAAAGAATTTTTTACATAATGGAGCAGAAGAACATGAGCCAGTTGGAACTGTCGAGAAGAACCGGGATTGCAACAAGCAACATCAGTGACTGGAAAAAGAAAAAGACAAATCCAAAAGCAGACTGTTTATTATTCATATGTGACGCATTGGATATTACACCGGAACAGCTTTTAACGGGAAAAGGAATTGATCCGGAGTATAAAGATGCAGATATGGATTATGAAGTTACCAGGTCGGACATTAAGATATTAAAGCAGATTCATAGCCTTGGAGACGAACAGTATAAAAGATTGATGGCATATATGAAGGCACTGCAGAAACTAGAGCAGATGGAAAGCATTGTGGAGGAATAATGGAAGAAACAAAAGAATTGATTACTACAGATGCTATTCGGAGTAAGGTGTACATACTTCGTGGACAGCAAGTAATGTTGGATCAGGATTTGGCAGAAATTTATGGTTATCAAGTTAAAAATTTAAATCAACAAGTAAAACGTAATTTGACAAGATTTCCAGAAGATTTTATGTTTCAACTAACTAAAGAAGAAGTGGAATTGGTGAAATCACAATTTGTGACTTCACGGAATATAAATTATTTTGAAGGGCAGGAAGGAGGTCGTAGAAAACTACCATACGCATTTACAGAACAAGGAATTTATATGCTTGCGACAGTTCTTCGTGGAGAATTGGCAGAACAGCAGAGTATATTTATAATGCGCACTTTTAGGGAGATGCGTCACTATATTAGTCAAAATCAACAGTTTGTTACTAGAAATGAAATGGAACTTTTAACAGCGAAGGTTGGAACGATAACGGAGAGACAGGATCGAATGGAGAAAAAAGTAGATTCCATTCAAAAAGATGTGACTATCTTAGCAGACAACTTCATTACGGATAAAGATAAGAAGAATTTTGTTATCTATAAAGGTCAGAAGTTAGAAGCTGACATTGCTTACATAGAAATCTATCAACAGGCAAAAAAATCAATCTATGTTGTGGATGATTATATGAATGCAAAATCATTACAACATCTTTCACAGAAGACCGATGGTGTGGAGGTTGTTTTATTCACAGAGAATGGAAAAGGTGGAAGAGGATTTCTTACAAATTCTTTAGTGATGGATTTTCAAAATGAATATCCGCCGATTCGGATTAAGCCTAATCCGGATTGTCACGACAGATTGATTGTACTTGATTATGGTGAAGAAACAGAGAGGGTATATCATTGTGGAGCATCCAGTAAGGATGCAGGGAAAAAGCTTTGCGCCATTAATCAGATTACAGAGACAGCAATCATTCATCCGGTAATAGACAGATTACTTTCATTGCCAGATAAACGGGTATAATTATTAGCCATGCTTTGACTGCGAAAATGACGTTAAGAGGTGATAAGAATGTCTAAAGAAAAGATAAAAGTGTATCTTTACACCCGTGTTTCTACAACCATGCAGATAGACGGATATTCTCTAGATGCACAGAAAACAAAAATGAAAGCCTTTTGTGACTATAATGAATATGAAATTGCCAGTGAGTATGAGGATGCAGGAAAATCCGGTAAGTCAATAGAGGGAAGAATTGCCTTTAATCAGATGATGGACGATATCAAATCAGGAAAAGATGAAGTGTCTTATGTCCTTGTATTTAAGCTTTCCAGATTTGGAAGAAATGCAGCAGACGTCCTTGCAACATTACAAGTGATGCAGGATTTTGATGTAAATTTGATTTGTGTAGAGGATGGAATAGATTCATCTAAAGATGCCGGGAAACTTATGATATCTGATCTGTCAGCAGTGGCAGAGATTGAACGTGAGAACATCCGTGTTCAGACAATGGAAGGCAGGATGCAGAAAGACAGGGAAGGTAAATGGAATGGTGGTTTTATTTAAGATGTTTGCAAAATCACATATGAAGAAAAAGTATCCAATAGAAGGATTTACTGTAGAATGGAAAAGAAATGATAGTAATGAAATCCATTTTGATATAGCTCGTTGCCTTTACAGAAATATGTGTGAAAAATATTGTTGTCCCGAACTATGTACAGTTTTTTGTCAGAGTGATATAACTGCCTTTTCTGGATATGAACCTAAAATTAGATTTGAACGAGCAGGGACACTCGGAGAAGGTGCTGACTGCTGTGATTTTCATTTTATCCACGGAAGTCACTAAACACATAATCAATCACAATCATCAAAGAGCCAGACGCTAAGACACAGAGCCGATAAACTTGTGAGCAATCGCAGTTTGTCGGCTCTTTCTTTTATATATTCATAGGTATTGTGCTTGCTAAAGAGCATGATTGTGCCGATTTTATAAATGAAAAGAAAAAATGTGTTTTAGAGGACGTAGGACTTCTGTTGCTGTAGGCTTTCCTTGACTGCTTCCAAAATATGCAGTATTATATGATTAGTTTAGTCTAACCCAGAAAGGGGGCGTACAACGACAAAACAATACATGACGAAGCTGTACCATGATCTGCTCTCTAACTCTCCGCAGACAGTGACAACAGATATTCCGGCTGATATGGGGACAGGTCAGATTTCGCAAGTTGTTATAAAGCAAGGAGCTGTTGTATCAGACTGGAAAATGAACTATTTTCAGATATGAATTATGGATTTATCGAGCAGTTCATTGATGAGCTAGGGAAGAAGTTTCATATCAAAGAGATTGCGTTTGACAGGTGGGGAGCTGTGCAGATGGTACAGAACCTTGAGGGCATGGGATTTACCATTGTTCCGTTTGGACAGGGGGATAAGGATATGAGTCCTCCGACCAAGGAGTTGATGAAGCTGACACTGGAAGAGAGGATAGCACATGGCGGACATAAGGTACTGCGGTGGATGATGGATAATGTATTTGTCCGTCAGGATCCGGCAGGGAATATCAAAATGGATAAGGAAAAATCCACAGAGAAGATTGATGGGGCCTTTGCAACCGTTATGGCTCTTGACCGTGCAATCAGGAATGAAGGCTGTGATGTAAGTGTATATGATGACCATGGTATTCTGATTTTTTAAATAGATAACGAATGATAAACAAAGATAATTACAGAAAAATAAATTATCTATTGACGCTATCTAAATAACATGATATAACTAATTCATAGATAAATAGAAAACAAGAGATAAATAAAATGGGAGGACAGATCTATGAATTATGATAGAATCATATTAGAACTACTCGACAGGGTATCCGCACTGGAGGATGAAGTGAAAAAACTGAAAGAAGAAAGGACTTCTGCAGCACAGGAAATCACACCGGAAGAAAATGAACCTGTTGTCAGCAGCAGTGGAAGGGATACGACCAAGTATATGCTGGACGGAAAAAGGTATGCAAAAAACAGACTGGTGCTTGCAGTGGTCCAGAAGTATATGGAAATGCATCCTGATATTTCCGCCTCTGAGCTGATCGGTGCATTTGATAAAAGCCTTCAGGGTTCGCTAGGGGTAGTAAGGACGCTGAGTGATGTAGAGAAAAACTGTTCGGATTATAAAACCAGATTTTTTGCGAATCCGGAAGAACAGATCCAAACGAGGACCCAGCCATGTGTGGTATGCACACAGTGGGGAATCGCAAATATTGGAAATATCCTGACAATTGCAGAACAGTACGGCATTGAGATCACGCCAGTCAGATAATATATAAAAGTAAAAAAATAAGGCACTTCCTCAGGAGGTGTCTTTTTTCATGCACATTTTTAGGAGGTGCTATATGGGAATTAAGAGTTTATTCGGATTTGGACAGGCAAGGGATAAGCCTGTGGATAAGGCAGCAGATGCAGGATATTCGTTTTTGTTTGGAAGGACAACAAGTGGAAAGCCTGTCAATGAAAGAACTGCAATGCAGACCACGGCAGTGTATGCCTGTGTCAGGATACTTGCGGAAGCAATTGCATCCTTAAGAAGGATTACACCAAGGCAGAAAAATATCTAAACTATTTTTCAGAACACTTTTACGTGTGTCAGATGAAAATGCAAGAATGTGGTATATGAACGAAGCTGCACAGGAAGGCTGGAGTTCAAGAACTTTAGATAGAAATATCAGCACACAATATTATTACAGATTAATGCAGTCACCAAAGAAAGATGCTGTCATGAATGAAATGCTACAGAAAACAGCGGAAAATCAAAGAAATAAATTTGAACTCCTAAAAAGTCCGATTGTTGCAGAGTTTCTTGGCTTCAAAAATGAAGATTCTTATATTGAAAGTGATTTGCTTTTGTTGCCAGACAACAACATATCGTTACTGAGACAGAAGACTATTTTATTGATCTTGTTTTCTATAATATTGAACTGAAATGTTATGTGCTTATTGATTTAAAAATGGGGAAAATCACACATCAGGATGTGGGACAGATTGATATGTACGTCAGGATGTATGATGAACTGAAATGTAAGGAGGGAGATAATCCTACATTGGGAATATTACTTTGTGCTGAAACTGATGAGGATATAGCAAGATATTCCGTACTACATGATAACGACAGACTTTTTATGTCAAAATATCTCACATATCTGCCAACAAAGGAACAGCTAAAAGCAGAGATTGAAAGGCAGAAAGAAATATTTTATATGCAGCATCCTGCATTGTCTGAAAAAGATAAAGAAGATATGAAGGAATAGTAAGACAGCTAATACAATTCAGTTGTTCGGAATTCCCGAACAGCTGAAGGGAGAATTTTGACACAGGAGATAACATCTGATGAAAAAACAGCAGAAATGTTACATATATACAAGAGTTTCCACTTCCATGCAGGTAGAAGGCTACAGTCTTGATGCACAGAAGGACAAGCTTAAGAAATACGCAGATTATCAGGAAATGTATATCGTCGGGGAATATTCTGATGAGGGTAAATTTGGCAAAAGTGTGGAAGGCAGACCACAGTTTAAGCAGATGCTTGCGGATGTAGAAAGTGGCAAAGACAATGTTGATTATGTGCTGGTATTTAAGCTGTCACGATTTGGAAGAAATGCTGCAGATGTTTTATCGTCATTGCAGAAAATGCAGGATTATGGAGTTAATCTTATCTGTGTAGAGGATGGGATTGACAGCTCTAAGGATGTAGGGAAGCTGATGATATCTGTGTTATCTGCGGTTGCAGAGATAGAACGTGAGAATATCCTTGTCCAGACAATGGAAGGCCGCAGACAGAAAGCGAGAGAAGGCAGATGGAACGGCGGATTTGCGCCATATGGCTATCAGCTGATAAATGGTGAACTTATCATTGCAGAAGATGAAGCAGAGATTATCCGTATTATATATGATAAATTCGTCAATACAACGATGGGAATGGCTGCGATAGCTGCATTTTTAAATAACAGTGGTTATAAGAAAAAGCTTCGCCAGAATAACACAATTGAAGGTTTTTCTACATCATTCGTCAAGGGTGTGCTGGACAATCCGATATATTGCGGTAAGCTTGCATTTGGCAGAAGAAAAAATGAGAAGATTCCGGGAACAAGGAATGAATATCATATCGTAAAACAAAAGGATTACTTGCTAAGTGATGGAGTCCATGAGGCAATTATATCAGAAGAAATGTGGAACCAGGCACACAGAAAGCGGCAGGAGACAGGTGTTTTACAGGTAAAAACACATAGTCTTGAGCATGAACATATTTTATCAGGGATTATTAAGTGCCCTGTATGTGGAAGCGGTATGTATGGCAATGTGAATCGTAAGAAGCATCCGGACGGAGGCTATTACAAGGATTATTTCTATTATGCCTGCAAACACAGGAAGCTTGTGGACGGACACCGCTGTACTTATAAAAGACAGTGGAATGAGGACAGAATCAATGCGGCAGTTGAGGAAATTATCCGTAAATTTGTAAAGAACACAAAGTTTGAGCAGGAAATCCGTAAGCAGATAGGAAGCAGCATTGATACTTCGGAGCTTGACAAGGAATATGATGGATTAAAAGATAGACTGAGCCAGACAACCGGGGCAAAAAACAGGCTTGCTGACCAGATGGATCATTTATCTGTATCCGATAAGAATTATGACAAAAAATATAATGACATGCAGGAACGTTTGGACAAGCTATATGATGAAATCACTGATATTGAGGATGCCATGGAAGAAGTCGAAACAAGACTATATAATATCAGGCAGGACAAAATCTCAGAAGATAATGTTTACCAGTTCCTTTTATTCTTTGATAAGCTGTATGATAAATTTACAGATCTGGAAAAGAAGACATTTTTGAAGAGCTTCCTGTCGGATGTGTTTATCTATGAGGAAGAGCAAAAGGATGGCAGAATATTAAAAGGTCTCCGGTTTAAATTTCCTATATATATGAATGGCAGAAATGTATTAGGCGTGGATTGGGACAACGAGAGTACAGATGAGACGGTCTGTCTCCTCTCTAAGAAATGCCTAGTTTAAGCGGGGGTGAGGGATATATCTGATAGAACATATTATGAAAATAAGCCTATAAAATATGTGCATGAAATGAAAAATTGAATACGGGTGTAGTAAAAATAGACCTTTTGGCGTAGTTGGTATCAAGTGCGCTGAAAGGTTATTTTTATGGAATTTTGTACGCGGAGAGGTAATGGGCTGTACGCAGAAATATGTATAGATTTAGATTGATTTTCGGCGCCTCTGCGCTTATAATAAAAGGTAGAGTAAAATATCGTATTTTATAACTTTATTGAGGTAAGAAATATGGAATATATGACAATTAAAGAAACAGCAGAAAAGTGGAATCTTTCAGTGAGAAGAGTGCAGACAATCTGTAACGAAGGAATGATATATGGGGCTATGAAATTCGGTAATACATGGGCCATTCCAAAGGATGCTGTGAAACCGGCAGATAAAAGAATTAAGTCAGGGAAATACATTAAAGAGAAGTAATTAAAATAAGAAGGTTTGTAAAGGACAGATAATATATTGAGTAAGTTTGGAAAATATAGAAAGATAGCAATGATGGAGTAAGGTATGAGCAAAGAAATTGAAGTATATAATACATATTTTGGAGAATGTATTGTTTTAAAAGAAAAGAAAGACAATAGTAATTTATTGGTAGATTTTGGAATTCATTATTTTTCGGATGTTTCAATTGTATATGGAAATAGGAGTGATTTGACACGTGAAATTGCGGATGATATATGTGTACGTTATTCGAAGAAAAATATAAGTTTATTGATTACTCACTTTCATGAGGACCATATAAGTGGATTAATACATATGTATAATAGTGGTCAATGCAAGTATAAAGATATTTTTAAAAATATTTATATTGCAAATATCTGGAATAATCCGTTTGCAGTGGCTTCTAATATACTCGAAGAATTACTGCTTGAAATAGAGATGAGAATGAGTGGATTACCCAGGACTTCTGCTAATTTATTTGATTTATTGCTTTTTTTGTCTCAAAGTATTTCAAAGATTACGTTGTTGAGTAGGGGGGAGACATTTGAAAATGAAAAGTATATTACATTATGGCCAGTGGATGAAGTTCATGAAAATCATGTTTCTGAGATAATAAATGGTTTACACTTACCGGTGGATTTTGAAGGCAAATTAATAGCGCTTTCTGAAATTGTTTGTATCTTTGTTACGAGAGAACTTATGGGTAATCAAAGAGTTTTTGAATATCATGATGAAGGTAATGATAAGATTTATACTGGTGAGGTTAATATCGAACAAAGAATAGAAGATATGAGAGTTGTGTATAGAAGTTTATTGGAAGATATTATCGATAATACGATGGAAAATGAACAAAATATAAGTGGCCAAATAAGAAAATTAAATAAACTTAATCATGAATATAATGTCGTATTTCAAAACAAAGTTAGCGGAGATGAAAATGTATTATTTACTGGGGATATAGAGGTATCGCATATGCAAAAAATCGAATCTGCATTAGATATAAAATTACATAAGCAATTTAAATATATAAAGGTTCCACATCACGGTACTAAGCAGCACTATTTTGATTATTCAAAATATAATCCACAAAATATCATAATATCTAATGGAAAAGTAAATACAAAAAATTCTACTTCGTATAAAATATGTGTAGGTTACGGGACATTAACTGCAACCTATTTGTGTACGAATTCAAATAATTGTTGTAATTGTACAAATACATGTACAACGGCTAAGAGTGGATGTGCAAAAAAACGCACGTTAGTCTATGACAAATTGTATAAAACTATTTAAATTTTATGTGAAAACTTGTGTAAGAAATTAATTCTAATAATGTGTAGAAAGGAAGGTTAGTGTCATGTTACCGGAAGAAAAAGCACGTGTAAAAATAGATAAACAATTGAGAAATGCTGGTTGGGATATAGTGGCTCGAAATGAATATTTGCCAAATAGCACATCTGCTGTTAAAGAAGCTTTGATGGGAGGAAACACAGAAAGTGATTACCTTTTATTTATTGATGGAAAAGCTATAGCAGTTGTCGAGGCAAAAGGAGAAGAGAATCCTCTTGGCGATGAAGTAAAGAATCAGGCAGAAGACTATGCTGTTTCGCCACAGGCTTGGTATGGCTTATGGTTTGAAAAGCTTATTCCTTTAGTGTATATGGCTAATGGAAATAAGATTTATTTCAAAAATATGCTTGTAGAAGGCAGTGATTACGAAGAACTGCCTCAGATGCATTCTCCTAAGAAGATGCTTCAGATCGTTGGAAAAAAATCCGAGTATGGTGCCCTTCCATTAATCGAGAAGCGTGGCCTTCGTGACTGCCAATATAGAGCAGAAGTAAAGTTTGAAGAATCATTAAAGATGGGAAATAAGAAGAACTTGGCAGTGCTTGCAACTGGTTCTGGTAAGACATATCTTGCATGTTTGGCTTCATATAGATTGCTTAACTATACGCCAACAAAGAGAATTTTATTTCTTGTAGATAGAAATAACCTTGCAAGGCAAACAGAGTCTGAATTTAGCGTGTTTGATCGTACAGAAGGCCAGCAGAAAATGGGAAACCTTTATACAATTAATAGACTTAAGAAGGAAGAAGATATCAAGGGTGATATTGTAATTTCTACAATTCAAAAATTATTCTGCGTATTAACTGGTCAGGCCATTGATGATAGCAATGAGGATGCTGAGGATGAGAAGGCAAAAGCTGATGAAGAAAAGGATAGTAAGACTGTTGTTGAATTGGGTAATGATTTGAAGCTTCCTCCAGACTATTTCCAGTTAATCATCGTTGATGAATGTCATAGATCCATTTATGGCAAGTGGAAGAAGGTATTGGATTATTTCACTGGCGCAACGGTTCTTGGTCTTACAGCTACGCCTACACCAGAAGCATATGCATATTTTAACAAAAATGTTATTGAAGAATATACCTATGATGATTCTGTTGTAGATGGAGTTAATGTTCCGCCTCGTATATATCGAATTATTACTGATGTTACAGCTCATGGTGGTACGATTGAAAAAGGAGCTAAGATTACAGAAACATCTAAGAAAACTGGAAAATCTAAAATAATAGATGCCGGAGCGTCTGTTGAATATGGTGCAGCGGAATTGGATAGATCTGTTGTGAATAAAAAGCAGATAAAAGAAGTGCTCATGGCATATAAGAAAGCTATTTATGAGGATTTATATCCTAGTCGTGAGCAGAAATGGGAATACATACCCAAGACGTTAATCTTTGCAAAAGATGATAATCATGCAACTGAAATTGTAGATATTGCAAAAGATGTATTTAAGTCGGAATTTGAAAATGATGCAATACCGGAAAAGTTTGTACAAAAGATTACATACTCTGCCGGAGATTCAAATGCACTTATCAGAGATTTAAGAACAGAGAAGGATTTTAGAATTGCAGTAACGGTAACTCTCGTGGCAACTGGAACGGATGTAAAGCCTTTGGAAGTAGTTCTCTTCATGAAGGATGTTCATTCTGATGTTCTATACACGCAGATGAAAGGTAGAGGCTGTCGTGTTATAAGTGATGACAAGCTAAAGGAAGTAACTCCAAATGCAGACACAAAGGAATGTTACTACATCGTAGATGCGGTTGGTGTAACAGAGTCAGAGAAGCATATTCCAAAGCCTGGTCCTGATGGCTCTGGTAAAAAGAATTTATCATTGGAACGTCTTCTTGAGAGGTTAGCGCACAACGAAGTGAGTGATGATAATCTTATGCTTCTTAGGGATTATTGCTCAACTATCAATAGAAGATATGAGGAAAGTGTGCTGTTTGGAAGACACCTTGATTACTTCATTACTAACTTTGGTTTTGCACCAAGAAAACTGGCAAATGATATTAATACAGCTTTCACACAAGGTACATTAGTTGAATACATTAGTCCATCTCATGATAACTCAATGAGAATGGGATTGATATATTGTTTAATTGGAAATCTTCAGGCAAGAAATAAACTTCTTGAAATGCAGAGAGGTTATCTAGTAGAAACCGGAGACGATGACAAGGTCCTATATGCAGGGTTCTCAAAGGAGACTGCAAAGACGTATATTGAGAATTTTGAGAAATATCTGGAAGATCACAAGGATGATATAGAGGCACTTAGAATTATCTACAATTCTGAGGATAAGGTTATCACACACGATATGCTTATGGAATTAAGAGATAGATTGCTCTCTGAAAGTCGTCAATATGGCGTATATCAGATTTGGAAGAATTATAAGCTTCTTGATGAACAGGGTGATGTGGAAGTTCTTGATGGCAAGGTAAATGTAAATGCTCTAACGAATCTAATTCAAATCGTAAGATATGCTTACAAGAAGAGCCAGAAACTTACAAGTTTGATCAATGGATATGCGAGTAGATTTAGTTTGTATTGTGGTCAAAATCAGCGAATACTTACAGAAGAACAGAAGGATATCATGCAGCAGATTGCAGAATACATCATTAATGATGGTGCAATCACTGTTATGGAATTAAATGAAACAGATACTGAACTTTGGAAGAAAGCAGTAAAAAGCTTCGGTGGAAAAACACTTGCAAGCGAGATTCAAACATTATCAAAATTTATATTAAAGGTGGCATAGCGTTATGGCGAATCAAAAAAGCGAAGCAGCGTTACTCAAAAAAGTGTGGGATATAGCAAATGTACTTGCGGCAGCAGGTGTTGGTTTTACTGACTATATCACACAGCTTACCTATATCCTATTTCTTAAGATGGATAGTGAAAAAGAAGAATTAGGACTTGGAAGTGCTATTCCGGAAGGATATAAGTGGGAAGATTTAGAAGGTCTTAGCGGAACTGACCTTGTAGAAAAATATGAGGAAATCTTAAAGGAACTTTCTGAGAGTGAAGGCATCATTGGAACAATTTTTACAAGAGCAACTAACAAAATTGATAAGCCGGTTATGCTTGCAAAGGTTATTGAAATGGTATCTTCTGAGCAATGGTATATGATGGAAGGAGATTTTAAGGGTGCTATCTATGAGGGAATTCTTGAAAAGAATGGTCAGGATAAAAAGAGTGGAGCAGGTCAGTACTTTACTCCACGAGCACTTATCCAGGCAATCGTAGAAGTGGTTGATCCTAAGATTGATGAAACAGTAGCAGATCCTGCGTGTGGAACAGGTGGTTTCCTTCTTGCAGCCTATGACCACATGAAAGGTCAGAGTAAGGATATTGAGAAGCAGAAGTTCCTTAAGAATCATGCGCTATTTGGTGCAGATAATACTGCACTTGTAGTGACACTTGCATCTATGAATCTTTACTTGCACGATATTGGTGTAAATAAGAGTCCGATTGCATATCAGGATTCTCTTATCGATACATCAGATAAAATGTATCAGGTAGTATTGGCGAATCCGCCTTTCGGAACCAGACCTCAAGGAAGCGTGGAGGTTGCTGCGAATAGACCAGAGTTTGTTAAAACATCCGATAATCAGGTTAACTTCTTGCAGCACATCATGTCTATCGTAAAAACAGGTGGACGTGTTGGTGTAGTTCTTCCAGATAGTGTACTTACAGATACAGGTGCTACAGCACAGGTACGAGAAAAACTCCTTAGGGACTTTAATCTTCATACTATTCTTAGATTACCTACAGGTATTTTCTATGCAAATGGTGTAAAGACAAATGTGCTCTTCTTTAAAAAGGGGGAGCCTACAAAGGATATTTGGGTGTATGACTATAGAACCGGTATCAAGCACACAATGGCGACAAAACCAATGACAAGAGCACATCTTCAGGATTTTGTAGATTGCTATAAGACAGGAGCAATCCAGGATAGAAAATCAACTTATGATAAGGATAATAATCCTAACGGAAGATGGAGATGTTTTACAGAGGAAGAGGTAAAGAATGCTGATAACCTTGATTTTAAGTGGCTTGATTTAGAAGAAAAGGATGAAAGAAGTATCGCAGAAATTCTTGATGATATGCAGGCAGAGTCTGATGGAATAGCGGAGGCTGTTTCCACGCTCAAGAACTTGTTGGGAGGGATTGAGATTTGATAGATACAGCAGCATTAAAAAGCAGGATTCTTGAGCAGGCATTTAGAGGAAATATCACGAAAAGATATACAGATGATGAAAATGCAAGGATATTATACACAAAACTTGTTAATAATAACAAAATAAGCCATATTGAGAGTGTTGAAGAATTATATGAGATTCCAGAAACATGGAAATGGATTAGTTTAGGAAATGTTGGTAAATGGGGAGCAGGAGCAACTCCATCAAGAAAAGTTAAGGATTATTATGGGGGCGATATACCATGGTTGAAAACCGGTGATTTAAATGATGGAATGATAACTGATATTCCGGAATATATTACGGAACTTGCGCTGAAAGAAACATCGGTAAAATTAAATCCTGTAGGATCAGTTTTGATTGCAATGTATGGTGCAACAATTGGAAAGTTGGGTATTCTAGAAGTAGAGGCTACTACAAATCAAGCTTGCTGTGCGTGTAGCACATATGAAGGAATTTATAATAAGTATTTGTTTTATTACTTGATGTCTCAAAGAGATCGTTTAAGGTATATGGGTTCGGGTGGAGCACAATCGAATATTTCGAAGGAAAAAATAGTTGGATATTGTTTTCCATTGGCTCCTTATGCTGAGCAGATTAGAGTAGTTAATGCAATTGAAACTATTTTTGCTGAATTAGATAAAATAGAAAAATTGCAGTTACATTATTCTGTGAATCTTGAAATTTTGAAATCAAAGATTATTAATGCAGGAATTCAGGGAAAACTTACAGAACAGCTTCCAGAGGATGGAACTGCTGAGGAGTTGCTGGAGCAAATTGCAGAAGAGAAGAAACAGCTTATCAAGGAAAAGAAGATAAAAGCTACAAAGGCATTGCCTGAAATCACAGAAGATGAGATACCTTTTGAAATTCCAGAAAATTGGAAATGGGTAAGATTGGCTGATATATGTTCAAAGATAACATCCGGTAATACTCCAGCTGGAGGAAGTAAGGGCGGAGCTTATGTAACGGAAGGCAATTGTTTCTTTAGAGAGCAAAATATATATAATGATGGAATTCATTATGAGGGAATGGTATACATTACTGATGAATTACTCGCGACTAGGGAAAATAGCACTGTTTTACCACAAGATATTTTGTTGAATATTACAGGTGGTTCGATTGGAAGGTGTGCGTTGATACCGGATGATTTTTCGAAAGGAAGCATTAATCAACATATTTTAATTATACGAGTGATAGAACCTGAAATAAGGCAATATATTCATAAGTGCTTATGCAGTCCATATTATCAAAAACTGATAATGGGAAATGTCGTAGGTGATAAAGATGGGTTTAGTGCAGGAAGATGTAAAAACACACTAATTCCATTACCTCCAATTGGAGAACAGAAACGAATAGTAGAAAAGATAACGCAAATACTTGAACAGATATAAACGATGAGGAGGTGAGTCTTAATGACAACTGAAAATTATGTCTATAAAAAAGAAGTAGACTGGTCTTTGTTGCAGGAAGGGCTCACTTTGCCCTTTGACAATCAGGTTGTATTTGGTCAGATAATGGGACGATTCTTAAAAAGAGGTGAGTCTAAAGATATCACACTTTATCTGAATGGAAAATCTTATAAAGCTCAGATCAGAAATGTGAATTTTGATCCTAAGTTTAAAAGGAAAAAGGACACTTTACAGATTAGATATTCTAAGAATGGTGAGCTTGCAAAGGCATTGCAGGCATATTTTTCAAAGAGCTATCAGTTTATAAAGACCACGCGTGAAATGCGTGAACCAGACGATAGAACAATGATAAGGTTGTCTGAAGGATGTAAGGAGTACCTTGCTATATATACAACAGAATATGATGATTCTTATATTTTAGAGACCATTGTTGCGGATGATATTGTTTCTTTAAGACAGGCAGTTTCTGGTCAGAAGGAACGCGTCATGGAAGCAGAATTTAACTATGATGTAGAAGATTCATCTTCTACAATTCTTGAAACAGAAAGGATTGTAAAGATTAGAAAGCTTAACAAGAAGATTGGAGACAATTTGAAGCTTTTATATGGTTACAGATGCCAAATCTGTGGTCAATTGATTGGTGAGGAGTTTGGATCTCATATTGTTGAAGCACATCATATAGATTACTTTGTATCCAGTCTCAATAACGACGCAAGTAATCAGTTAATTGTGTGTCCGAATCATCATAGCATAATACATGACACAAATCCGGTATTTAATAGGCGAAGATTGTTATACATATACAAGAATGGTTTGGAACAGAAGTTAGTATTGAATCAGCATTTATAAAACAAGAAATTTGGTGAAATAATGGAGTACAGTTTTTTCTATGACGAAACAGAGCATAGTCGGAAGATAAATATTCAAACGGTTACAGCAGATAACTATTATGATAACTTTTCTACTGCAATAATTGGTTGGAAAAAAGAAAACGAAGATAAAATTATTAAACAATATGAAGCTTTTGAGGAAAAGTATACGTATAGGAAGAAGAATGGCGAGTTAAAAAGTCAGACTATGAAGCAGAAAGACCTTAAATATGGCTTTGCAACTTTAAATAATCATACTATTGGTTTTTATGAAGATTTGCTTTCGATGTTTAATCAAAACACAGTAACATATATATCTGTTTTTAGTAAGGTGGAATATGTAATACAACAAGTGTTTAGAGACTATCACAATTCATTTTTTGTCGATATTGATTGTATGAAGTATTCGATAATTAAGGCAATTCTTGTTTATCATCCATCCACGCAAGGTAATCGAAGCAATGTATCAAAAACCGAAGGATTTTGTAGATGAGTTGCGAGCTTTTTTCGTCGAAAGAATATGTTTAAACGAAGAAAATATGATATTGAAAGAACACGAAAATATAACATTTAAACAAATCCTTTTGTTGATGGACAGTGTCGAGCCAATAATCAGCATAGACTGGGAATACTATGCATCATTTAATGGATTTGCAAAACTTCTTCAGGAAATGAATATAAAAAATTATGATTTGGTTATTGATGAAGAAGGACATTTACATAGTACGGTTAAAGCGGCAAAAAAAGAAGGATTAATTAATCTAAAAGAGGCGAATTCCCAAGAATATGTCGGCATTAGAATGGCAGATATGTTTATAGGATTGATTTCAAAAGTTATGCAGTCTTTGAAAAAAGCTTTGACTAATGATTATGCGAATGAAAGAATTGAAAAAACTTTATTAGAACCAGGGTGGTTTATTCTTGATGATAGACAGTTGGGCTTATATAAGAAGTTGTATCAGATAATTTGTGTGGATAATAAATATTGGTACAGTACGTATTCGGGTATATATTCGGATGATTTGGTGGCATTTATAGCTTTGTTACAGTTTATGTCTCAATTCGAAAATGCAGAAGCTTTAAGAAATGAAAATTATGATATTTTACCGGAACACTTTAATACATTTGCTTGTCAAACATTACAAGAAAGATATGCTGTTATGGGAAATAAGTTGCCAATAGAGTTTGTTCAAAATGCTGGGGATGATTTTTTTCTTAATCAGCGAGGTGCAAAGGTATTTTATGATGAATCAAGACAACCACTATTGCCTATAACAAAAGGTAAGAATGTGTACAAAGTTTTATCGATTGGATTTGGTAATACAGGTACTCCTATGGTTACTATCGAAAATGGTAGGGAGACGGTGTGTTATAAACTTCCGTATGAATATTCAGAGTGGGCGATGACTGTGGTGGGATGTGTAAATATGGGAGAAAAACTTGTTCCTGGAGAAGTGGTCTTCTCGTTGGAAAATGGGAAATATTATGCAGATATTCTATAAATAATAGATGACAAAGTAAGAAAAACTTGGAGGATACTATGAAACAGGCGATTGTAAATTTTTGCAAGTCAACAGATACGGGATTGTTCTTGCTGGATATGCCGACCGGCTTTGGGAAAACATATAGTGTACTGGATTTTATGGTCGACAATTATGATGCGCCTGAATTCAAGGATAAGAAGATTTTCTTTGTTACAACCCTTAAGAAAAATTTGCCGGATAATGGACCATATAACAGTGTATGAAGATGGCGGGCTGAAGATAAGATTTTATGACGAAACAGAGTTTGAAGTTACAACTGAATAATTATGTGTTGACTTTTTGGATATCCGATAATATAATGTATTTATGGATATCCAATAATACATAGAAAGAAGGGATAGTTATGGCAGGAAGACCGCCAAAAGAAAATAGTCGCGATAAGCAGTATCGTGTAAGACTTAATGATGAGGAAGATGAAATGCTTTCTTTTTGCAGCGAAGAAACAGGAGAAGCAAAATCCGACATTTTTAGAAAAGCGCTGAAAGCATATTACGAAAATGCCAAGTATGTTAAGAATGCTTTGGATAGTAAAACTGAATCCTCTGATTTAGCTGATGAAGACATGGAATTTGAAGATTATGATGAGTACGACGAGTACGAAGATTGTGACATGGGTGGAATTTCACTAAAGCGAGCAATAGAATGTCCATATTGCGGGGCAGCGAATAACATAGATTTTGCTGAGTACAGTGAAACTTCTGAATATAAAAGACAAATGGGGCCGGAGGTGGAGCATTACTTTGCTGTAGAAGATTGTTACTGTGAAGAATGTGAAAAACGATTCAGAGTTCATGGCAGTATTTGGGAGTACCCATTAGGTGCATACAATTATGAGGATATAAGTGTAGAAGCATTAGAAGATGAGATAAAGTCCATATAATGGTGTAAATTACAAATTTATATAAAAAAGAGCCGAGAG
>OLZB01000065.1_pt1 | contig 85943 bp, 110 predicted proteins | sample 1673421 | NCBI WGS metagenome assembly OLZB01 (sample SAMEA103958111, study PRJEB25191) | human gut metagenome | biome: human-associated habitat [ENVO:00009003]; feature: intestine environment [ENVO:2100002]; material: feces | place: Germany | collected 2013/2015
AATCGGATTTGGTATCAGATATGGATTACCCAATTGGATATGAATTGTATAGAAAGGTACTTTGATGGGTATGGTGAAGTTAAGAGATGGTGGTTAAGGAATCTTCAACAGTATTATGTTTTCTTTTATGAGAAGAAAGGTTATAAGACTCGGGGAGTTCTTGGTAGAGATAGGACTAAGGATTTATTAAAGAGTATTTTGTAGGAGGGGTTGCCAGGGATATTTGGTCTCTGGCTTCTTTGTGTGTGGTGTGGGATATCTGGGCATGCCCTTATCATGAAGAGTGATTTTTGTGGGGTAGTAAAATATGTAATTTGCCTTCAAGGTACCCCTTAATGCGAAAGCTTCGAAAGTTGTGGTACTAAAAGGGGAGTACGGTTCCCTTAAATTTAACATTTAAAAATAAAAAGTAAGGGACAAACATTTTTATTTGTCCCTTTGCTTTCTTAATTATCTACTAAATGATTATTTAAATTTTTTTTAAATTGTTCATTTAAACAATAACATAAGTATAGTAAAAAAGTTTTAAAAGAAAATTTTTTATAAATTGTATATTCAACTTCATTTAAATAGTTCATGCTTATTTGTTCAATCAATAGAAATTGCTCTGCATTAATTAATTGAAAAGTTTGCACGTCAATAATAGTAGATATTATTCTATGATTTGACTTTAAAAGAATATAAACTACATATAAAGCACTAACAAAAACAGCTAATAAGATAAAAAACAAAATTAATAACATAATAATTTTATTTTTATGATAAGGAGTAAAATTTTACTCCTTATCTGATTTTCTTTACTTCATTGATTTTTTCACGATTTCGAGACCTTTTATTAATATCTCTTTCTTTTCTTCTTTAGTGTTTTCGCTTGCAATCGAAGAAAAAGAAAAATCATTTATAACATAGACTTGTTTATAAAAGTCTATAAAGCCGTCAATTAGTTTTTTATCTGCATTTGTTGCAATAGTTGAAAGAAAATTGAAAGTAACATTTCTAAATTTTTTTCTCAAAGATTTTATTTGCTTTTCGTTTGCTCCCAAAAACAATTCTTTTTTATAAATTTCTGTTTTTGTTCCTAAAGCCGTTTTAAAAAGTCCTTGATTTTTTTCTTTGACTGATTTTAAAACGTCTAAAGCAATTAAACTATTTGCTTTTGCGTTTGCACTTGCTTTTTCTACATTCACTTTGTTAATTTGATTTTTCATAATAAAATGCTTGAAAGTTTTATTATTTATTATTTTTATTACCTTTTCAAATAGACTTTCAAGACTTTTTAAACTATTCTAATAAGGTAGTATTTATTTCGTTTCTGTATTGCAAATATAAGAACTATTTTTTAATCTACAAAATTTTTAGAAAATTATTTTCTTAAAAAGTTTTAATTAAAAATTCATTCAAATATCGCTTTGTTTTTCTCACATTGCAAAGATACGAACTTTATTTTAATCTACAAACATTTTCAAGAAAAATTTTTGAGAAAATGAATAATTTTATTTTCAAAATTATTTTTGTGAAAAATTCATAAAATAGAAAATATTGTGCACTTAATATTTGCACTTAATTTTGGGGGTTCACAAGGGTAATCTTCACACGCCTTGTAGTGGGCATATATGATATGTATAAGGATATTCCTATATGGCCTATGCCTGTCCTCTAGGAAGTGTGTTATATACCTGTATATTGATAAGGCCATTAATGGACTAAGGTGATAAAGAATTAAGGCCCTTAAGATATATCCCTCTATAAAACCCCTTGGTCCTATTTCAATAAGGCCATATATAGACTATGGTAAGCCTATGGGAAATGGGTTTCATAGATTAGCCTATAAGGGCTTACTAAGTTAGCGTAAGTAAAAACCCAGGTACCTAAGTTAGGCCTGGGTAATATTCTTATTCTTGGCAACCTATGGTACTGTCTGAGTCTAGGATTATTATATGGTCTGATTGGTATATAATATCCGATGAAACCCATTTTAGCTTATTGGGTTGGTAGGTTATTATACCAGTATAGGCATCGTATAAGAAATGATGTAAGCCCTGGGATAAATCTAAGTTATTGATTTCCTGTTGTTCCTCTAGAGTCCAAGTGTCTAGAGATGGATCCCTGAGGATTTGAATTAGGTATTCGAAATTAGTTTCCATTGTAATAAGTATTATAAGATTAGTATTCGCAATATTCTCGTTCAAGGTAAATATTGAGATCCTTGAAAAGTTTGATACCTGGTATAGGACCATCGTTTTTGTCCCAAATCTCGAATTCGATAAATGGAGTCTCATAGCCTTCTATATCTGAAATAGAGAGAAGATAGTTCTGGCTTGGGTCAAATTCTTCAAGGAAAACCTCGATAGTAGCCTTAATCCTAATAGGGTGAGTATTAGTAATGCCTTGTACGATTTGTGTTAATCGGTTTGATAATTCTTCTGTGTTCATAGGTAAGTGAGTTTTAAGTGATTATTATTTTTATTTCTCACTGCAAATATAAATATAATATATAATATATTATATATGCAATAACCCTAATTACCTTCGTAGGTTATTAAGGGCCTTGAATTATATTTACCTAAATCCTCGGAGCCATGAATGGAGATTGCCATTTACCTTCCCTACCTTATTGCTTATATATTATATAATACCCAATGGCTCTCGGTAATCTAGGTACCCCTAAATCACAAAATTGTCCTAGAGTTCTGCAAATATCCATAATATAAATACTAAGCAAATAAAATACAGAGTTACTAGGAATATTACCTAAATATGCCCCATGAAGGCCTTAAATCCTATAAACCTTTTAGCCCTAAAACCTAATACCCTATTTACCTAATCCCCAACCCAATACTTATTATATAATACATAATATAATAACTTGGTGAAGGTAATCAAGGTAAATTGTGATGGCCATTAATCGACGATGTACTAAAGCTATACTACCTACATACATATAAGCTACATAACATATCTGTATTATATAATCCCCTACCTTCGAATTACCTTGAATGCAATCTATAATATAATACATATAAAGGGTACTCAAGGCAATCGGATTTAGAGGCCATTAATGGTCGGATTTATTTGCCTTTTTAGGCCTTTTTGAGTTTGCCTTTAAAGTGTGTAGTAGAGCTATATGGTATAGTGGCTATATAGTGAGTTGAGTGGCTTTGTATAGTAAGGTAAATTTGCCTAGCCTTGTTTGCCTAAATCCCCAAAACCCCCAGCGAGGTACCTTGATATGTATTAGGATATATTGATTATGTATTATATGTAGTATAGTAAGGGGTATGTGTATTAGGTATTATATTATATGTACCTTAGTTAGGAGGGTAGCTTAGTTAGGCTCTATATGATTTTGTTATTTTGTTTGTTGGGTGGGTATGCTTGTGGGCTTGGTATATTTTCTCATTGCGTATGAGGATTAGGATGGTGATTAGGGATAGGATTCCCCTTAGTATGTGATAGAGGATATTCATGATATATCGATTATGGTTATATCGCTTAGTGGGATTTGTAATATTTCTCTTATCTGTAATCTTATGTGTTCGGAGTGGAGGTGGTTGTTTATCTCTTGGTTGGGGTACCTTAGGTATGGGTTAAGTTCCTCGGTTCTGTATGGGATTACCATTTCCTCTGTGAATCCCTCTGTGTATTCTTTAGTGTGACCTGGTACCTCGAAAGATACCAGGAATTTCCCTTTTGTTAGCATGGCTCTATCTCATTGGTTAGGATTCTTATATCGGTATACTGATTCATGTATTCCCTTTCTGAGGATATGTCTAAGCATTTACATGCTATATAGTGACCGTACATTGATATACCTGTTTGATAGCCTTGGTCTTCGTTTAGGAAGTTAGCTAAGCCTTTCCTATTGATTTCGATTACAGGATAGGGAGGTTCTCCATTGGTTGCTTCCTTATCGAAAGTAGCAGAGTCATAAGTATCAATGTTATCGGTCATGGTAGAGAATATTTCTATAAGCCAAGTAAAGTCCTCTAGAGGTACTCTGTTTAGCCATTCCCATCCGATTGGATATTGGTTTACTGTTATTGTTGGTTTCATGATGTTAATTGAGTTGAGGGTTAAACATTTGTTTTGGTTGACCTAATAGGCAGCAATGAGGATAACCTGCTTCATCGAGGATTCCCAGTATAAGATATCGATTGGTATCTCTGGGAATTTCGAAATAGAAAGCTGGTTTCATGTCGCCATCTATGAATGTAAAAACTATCTGAGTGTTTTCTAGTAACCCATTTAGTTGTACATGAGAAAGGTAGTTATAGATAGCTTCCCTTTGATTTCTTGGGTTTTTATCCCATAAGATGAGCATATCGTCATACCAATTTGGATTATCGCATAGCTTTTTAAGTTGTTGTTGAATATACGGTGTCATGATTTGAAGTAATAATATAAGTCCTCGATTAGTTTATCCTGTTCTTCCCATATAGTATCTGATACTACGTATTCTGATACGAAATAGTTATAGAAAGGCCCAAATAGTATTTTTAATACTATGTCCTTGAGTTCGATATTGAGTTGTTCCTCTTCTTCGGTAGAACTGGGTTTGATTGCCTGAAGTTCTGCCTTAAAGGATGCCGTTACGGCATCCTTTAGGGTCTGAATATATTCTGGGTTAGTTTCCTTGAGAATACTTAATTGTGATTTGAGTTCTTTACTTATCATGGGGCTTAGCGATTATGGATATGAATCCTTGTGGATATTGAGTATAAAATAATTGGTAGTTCCCTGTGGGCAAGAAGACTTGCATTATGTTTGCAAGTAATGGGTAGATTTTCCATTGGTTTTCCTCTAGAAACTTGTCCCAGGCTTCTGATTCTTCGGGATAATTTCCAGAAAGTTGGATATGATACTGTTCTTGGTCAGCAATAAATAAATTAGTTACTACCTGAATTTCGTCTGATTCCTTTTTATATTGGGTAATTGGGTACCAAAGTCCTTCGGTTTTCCATTTATTAAGTTGGAACAGAGACATGCCCTGTTCCAGTACGTTTAAAAGTTTATATAAGTTTACCATAGTGATTATTTATTAAGTTGTCTAATTAGTTCTGATGCAGCCAGGGAATCAAAGAGTTGGGTTTCTCTTTTGTCGGATCCCCATTTTTCGAGAGCATTATATGTTGCCGTATATTGATATATCATGTCCTCATCTTGTTCCTCGTCCTGGATGAATTCCCGGAGATGTTTTTTGAGTCCAGTAATTATGTAATCCTGATGTTCTGGAGTTAATTGAGGAATACCAAATATGATAGCTTCTACCTGTGAAGGAGAATAATCATAATATTGGTCATCGGCACCCTTTGTTAAGTCCATGTGAGAAATAATGTTTTCCCTGAGATTTTCAAAGAGAACTTCCTCTGAAGCATATGTGATGATATATCCTGAGATATAATCAGCAAAAGGTTCATCCTCTAAGTCGATTGAGTAAACTTGGATATTGGTAGCTTCCTTGTTAATGAGAAGACCATCGGAGTAATCATAAGTATAAATGGGGTGGGAAGCAAGCAGTTCCCGGATGGCCTCTAAATTTTTTAATTCTTTCATAACGTGTCTATATTAAAATTATTTGAGAAATATTTCTCATTGCAAATATACAAAATTATTTCTAAACTTGTTTTTATAACTACTTTTATTTTTATAAATAGGGAGGTTCTGGGAGGTGTTTTGAGTGCCTCCCAGAGGGTTTTGTTAATATTGACCTGTCATAGTAATGATAATGAAAAGGGATTCATCATTGAAATGTACCTGGATAGTATCTCCATATGAGTTTGACATGTAATGATGATTAGGGTTAAGTTCTTTTAATGGGTGATGTTCATCCCAATGAGAATTAATGAATTCTATCACGTATTGTTCAAAAGCATCGGATTCTCTGCAGTAGGTTTCTACCTTTTCGTCATCGTCTATAGGATACTCCCGGAATTGGAGATTGAGAGTTCCCATGTATGATTCATCCGGATTTGAGATTTCGTTAACTGATTGAGCAGTGTAACCAAAAGCATCAAGAGTTCCATCAAAGTAACTCATAATGTGATTTGAGATTTCGTTAATAGTTGTCATAAGAAATAAGTTTTGTGACCCTGTTCGAGGTCGGTTAATAATTATATTTATTTTTCTCTTATGCAAATATAGAAATAATATTTTAAATATGCAATAATTAAGGGAGCCCAGATGTTGGTGTTTCTGAACTCCCTGGAGATATATTAACTGGTTAGGGATTAGTATTACTAATCGGCCAATAATGGTTCCTTGGGCTTATTTAATTTCTCTTTAGAACGTCTTGTAGCCCAATTCTCGTAGGGTTTGTAACTGAAGGTACGTGTTGTTTCATCGTATGCAGTATATACCATTTGTTTACGGGATATTCTCCTTCCGTAAGTTTTCTTAAGATTAGCAAACCAATCTAGATACTCCTGTAAAGAGTTAAAGATTTCTTTGTTCCCGTCTAAATCATTTTTAGGACGGGTTTTCCATGTTGCTTCTATATAGCATTGATGTAGGGTGATTGAAATAAAGTATCGGCACCAACTACCACCAAAGATAGTGCCCGTGGAGAATTCTATCTCCCGAGCAACTAATGGACTAACGTTATACTTTGTCATGCGATTGAGAAATTAAGTTGGAAAATCCAGTTGTTTCTATCGAGTTGATTGAATGATATGAACCTCCCATCGTTATCGGTAAATTCATTCATGAATTGAACTGCAGCAGATGCTAATTGCCCCTTATAGGGATTAGTATCGGCAGTTATGATTGATTCGAAAATGAAAGAATAATAGGTAGTATCATAGATTTGTACCTGATTAATATCCAAGCAATTGAGTTTGTAATCATCCTCTAGTTTGATTAAGAGTCCCATTAGGAAATTAAGAAGACTACCCTGTTCATCGGAGTCAAGTTCAAATGTAGATTTCTTGTCTAAGAAATTGCGAACTACCTTAGTTAGTTCGTCTGCCTGATTGTAAGTTACTGAGTTCGTTTTCATATTTTTGTCTATTTTTAAATTGATATGCAAATATAAGCATTTTTATTTTTATAGAAAAATATATCTATTTTATTTTTAAGGAGGCTGAGGATGTGTATACGCTAAGAAAGGCAGTGGATTAGACTGCCTTTCAATTATTAAGGTAATTGGGGAGTTAGCAAGTATAGAGCCTCTCTTATGATTGAACTCTCCATAGGTTCTAAAGAGGGTTCCTCATCCATTAGCCCACCTTTCTTCTTCTCATTTTCAAATACTTCATGTATGGCTTGCTTTAGTTTAGTAGCTAATACCTCTGATAACTTCTGAGATTTAAGAGAGATAAGTAACCCTTTTCGTATTTTCTCAACATCTTGGTTATTCTCAGTAATGGGTTTTGCTTCTACTAATTCTTGTATACCCGAGGAATATTCATCTAACCGTTCATATCCCAAATGTTGTAGGTCATTAATGAAGATACTAAATTCATCATAGGTAAGTCCAGTATCAAAACCTACCCCATGGTATAGTTGTACTAAAGGTGTAAGGATTCTCCTCAATATATTGAAATCCTTTAGGTGGTCTAATTTTATTTCGGACCTAATAGGTACCTTATATACCTTTTCACCCTTCAGTACCACTAGCAGAACCATTAGTCTTGGTGGTAGTCTTTTCTCGTTCATAAGCCAGTTTTTGTATTATAAGTTGTACATAGGTATTTCTTTCCTTATATATGAACATTACCGATAGAAGTATCTCATGTTTCGGTAATATCATCTGTATGAAATTGCCTGGAGCAATTACAGTAGCTACTACTGGAGAATCCTCCTGAGAGAAATTCTCTAATATCATTTCTGCCCTCTTAATGGGTTCTGGTTTTGTTGGGTCCAAAGTTAGGACTGGAGCAGTTATACATTCCTTGATGCCCTGTGTTAAGGCATTATATAACCATTCATCTTTTATATCCTCTACTTGGAGGTTTTTCATTGTAATCATATCCTAAACCTATTTAGAGTCCATACACCCAGGATATTAGAGAATACCCATAATTCCCAGTTTTTGTAAAATTTATAGGGTTTACTGAATTGAGATGTTTGAAATATTATCTGATTTGGTGTTCTAGATAACATTTCTGCATGACAAGTTAATACTCCAGAAGATAATTGAGCTTTAAAAGCTTTAATAATATCTTCATCACTTTTAGTCTCTAATGAGGTAAGCAATTTAATAAATTCTACCTCTACACCTTGAGACATGTTTACATTTCTGAAGGCAAACTTTTCTTTATTCTCCATTTTGTTGATATTTAGATAAGAACTCTTGAGCTAGTTCATCTTGAGTTCTTTCGATTATGTTCTTTACTATTGTTTTATTTTCTACTCTAGCCCACATATATAGCATGCCCAATTGAGCATCCATATAGCAATCTATAAGAGATGGGTCCTTTCTAAATACGTCCCATTGTTTTACGAAATTGGTTCGAACCAAATCCCTATAACCCTGGTCTGATATACCTTCTTGGTCTATATAAGCAGATACCCTTTTTCTTACTTCTAAAAGGATTTTCTCTAAGCTTTCCGGTAATCTAAAATTTTCGGGTAAACTATGATATACCCAATTATTCGGTATTAATTCCTCAAAAGTAAACTGATTATCGAATAGTTTCTTTGGGTATCTACCTGAAAATATCAAGGGTATCTTATACCTTAGCAATGATGGTACTATGTCGTATATAGCATAATGTCTTCTATATTCTCGGTACAAGTCAAAATATAGATTCTCATCGAATATACCCGATTTCCTCATTATTGCCTGTAAAGTATTATAAGCAGCATTGATATGAGTATTACTCAATTTGAATACTAAGTTGCCATTTTTAATAGCAATGAGTTCACTACAGCATCTCTTTCGTCTAAATAAGTTCATGTGATTAAAATGTAAAGTCAATGTATATTTTCCTTTTTCCCTTGAGAAATTTTTCGTGATTTGAGTCATCATACTTATGGCAAGCATAAGTCTTAGATGATTTATCATAATGGTCTCTTACCCATACTGGAGCAGTATCAGTTGGTTTTAATTTAAAGTATGTACCCTGATTAACCTTGTTAACCTGAGTCTCTTTGTAAGATGTCTTTGGTAGTTCCATATTTTTGTCTATTTTAAAATTGATATGCAAATATAATTCTTTCTTTTTAAATATGCAATATCCAGATATAACTATGGAAGCTTACTATTTCGGAGGAATTGAGATGCAAATGAGCCGTCCTCTTTCTCTTCTTCCTCAAAGTCTTCATATTGGTATAACTCTGGGTCTTCTTCGTCTGGGTCTATACGCATTTCGATTTCTCTACGTAGTTCATGATGTTCTTTAGAGAATGAAGACATAGCTCCCTTATAATCATCAGTAATTTGCATTAACTCTGCTTTATTAAGGTTAAGACCCTCTTTACTTGTATCTACTCCTTCTTGTTTAGTAGCAACTACTTCAGGTAGAGACTTAATGTCATACCTATCCTCCAATAGTTTAGCCTCTTCTGGTTTATCTAATACCCTTTGTGATTCCAATACGATTTGACGTGCCTCTTCAACAGTGATTGCATTTTGCTGTGTTACGTTGTTCTGTTGATTAAATTGGGCAAAGATATTTGTAGTACTTCCTCCAGTAAGATTACGTACTATTGATTGCAGAGATGTAGAGGATTCAAGCTTTAATTTAAGGGCCTTTCCCAGCTCGGCAGATATAAACGGTACGTATTTCCCTCCCTGAGATTCTCTTAGGATATTAACCTGATGGGCTATTTCCATACGGTCTTCCAAAGCCCATGCTAGTTGTTCTCCCATTAATGCTTGTAGTAAATCTTCTGCCTTTTCTTTATCCCATATTCTAGAGCTTAATAGCCTATCTCTCATAAATACACGTATGTAATTGATATCTATACCCATACGATATGAGAATGTATTTATGTCGTATGTGATACCACATAATACACCATTTCCCATTAGCCATTGATTGATGATATAATTATGTATCTTTATCAGAAGTTCATCATTTGGGTTCTTCTGATATTCTAATGCCATTGCAGTAGTCCCCATAGGTCTTGGGAATCTTACCATTTTATTTTCCTTTTCTGACATACAAATGAGATTTTCTAATATCGGAACTTTCATCATAACCTACATACTCTAAATCGTACCTTACATACAAATTCAAAGATAGGTTATAGAAATATCCCTTATATTTTTTCTTACTTACTGATAAATTAAAAGGTTCACCAGAGATTAGGTCCCTGGTGAATACTAAATTACCTTTCCCAGTGATTGGGATATTAAGGCAAAGCTTATAATCCCCTACCTTAAATTTATTCCCATGCAGGTCTGTGATTTCCCTTGCCATAGTTTGCCTTTTTATGGTTCGTAGGTTTTTTGTCTTGTTTACTACGGTTATGGGTTATCCCCTTTTGCTCTTCGATTAATTTCTGAACCTTTGGGAATAACCTTTGCCTTAAAGGAACTACCTGAGTAGCGAAAAAGGCATTCCATAATTTCTGGGTTAATGGTTCTCCTATTTTAAGTTCTGAGATTGCCCAGAATTTAGTTTCGAAATTCTTAACTATTTCCCTAAATCGGTAGTAGTATATATTGCCAGTCTTTTTATCTATCCCAATTGTGGTAGTTTGGCAATAATCTAGAAATTCTTTACCTAATTCGGATATAAACTCTTCCCTTTTAAAGTCATAATTCTCTTGGTCGAGTTTAAATAATTTTACGTAATCGATTGCTTCCATATAGATTTAGTTTGTGATTATTAAACGAGGTATACTTTCATCTGTAATCTGAAATAAGTACCCTCTTACATCATCCTCATAATAAGAGGACCAATATGTTCTTCTAACTCGGAAATTATCAAGGATTGCCCCTTTGGGTACTCCAGTAATAAATAAGCAATGCTTAGGCATCATTGGAGTAATCTCAAATTTCCCATCCTTGAAATTACCATAGGTACCGTAGTCGGGCATATTACCCGTAAATCCAGTATTCTGTAATACGTCCTGAACCAGAGTAGTTTGGGGTATTTCCTTTTGGTTACATTCTAGGGTTAACTTAGATTTGCCTATATATAGGTCTTTAACTATTTCTCTAAACATTTGTATACGATTATATGAGTAATACCATTTTTCTTGAAGTAAAGGTTATTCTGTGAACGTTCCTCTAACTTCTTTAATTCTCTTCGAGATTCAGTACAAATTCTATCAGATTTCCTTAATATATCTGATACATTATCCCAGATGGGTGCCATTGGTTCTACTGGCCCTGCATAGATAACCTTATGTTTAGTTTCTATTTGGGGATATTTAGATTTGTACTGATATTTACCTTTGCAATAAAGTACGTTATACTTTTCTGGTTCGTTTCTTTTTTCGTTTTCCATTTTTGTTAGGATTAATGTAATCGGATATTTCATCAAGTTGCCCTAAAAGCAATGCCTGAATGAAAAGGTTTATAGGCCTGAAAAAGAAATTCCTTACGTTATCAGTATTTATATACCAATCGTAAACGATAAAGAACTTCTTAATCTTGGAGTGCTTAAGTGAATGTTGGATTAGATAGGACTTACAACATCGTTTATGTAATTCTACCAATTCTTTGTCCTGCTTAAGCATCTCTTTATCAGAGAAGATAGTGTAATCCATTTTGTATGAATTGAGATGCCCAGGTAATTATCCCGGGCACCTGGTTAATAAAGGTTTATGCAACTTGTTCTGGTTTGAGGACTTTCTTTCTAAAGTCCTCGTATGCTTTAGCAGCAGCCTTGAATTCCTTAGAGTTTGTATCTTTGATACGAGCCATTGCAAGTTCCAATCGATGGAGTTCGTTTCGAGTTTGTTGTCTCCATTTCTTCCGAGCAAGAGTATCAACTACATCGGCAGGGTATACGTATTTAACTTCCCGATTAGAAATTACCTGTTCGATGATGGATGGTTTTTGTTGTTCCTTAACTTCCTTGACAACCTGTTCCTTTTTGGAAGTTTGGGTTTTAGGAGAGAGTTCTACCAATTTAGCATTGGCAAACTTAGTGGCAGCTTCTTGAGCATCTTGTACCAATTCCTTTTTAGTCTTTTTGGCCTTAGGAGCAGAAGCCTTAGTAGTCTTAGAATTTTTATCAGCAACCTTAGTTGCAACGAGGTTAGTAACCTTGGTTTCATTCTTTTTCATAACGTCTATATTAAAATTGTTAATAAAATAAAGTTTATTTCTTTTCTCTATGCAAATATAAGAATAATATATTTAATACAAAAATATTTCTATATTATTTTTCTATTTGCCCAGGTTAATCGGCTAGGAAGTCGAAGATTTCTGGAGGATAGTTAATTTCGTCCTCTGGGTCATTTAAGTAATCTTCGTAATCCTCATTATATTTATCGTAGAGGTTATCTTGTGATGTATTGGGTACCCTTGTACATCTTTCAGGATATTTCTTTACGAAGTCATAAGCTTCTTGAGTAGTCATTACCTTGTCTGAGATAAATTCGTAGGTTACATAAGAATAAGTTTCACCCAATCTAGAAACTTCATATTGCTGGTATCCAGATTTCTCAATCTTATAGATTTGATTTTCTGGAATCGTTTCTATTTCTACCCTATATTTATACCATTGCTTCTTTTTCTCTTCCCTTGGTTTAATTCCCAGGCTATCTGAAAGATAATGTAACCTGGTCAAGGGACTTTCTAAACGAGAAGGAGCAATGCTCACTTCCTCTATGGGGGCATTATTCTTACTCCCTAAGTAAAGTAGCATTGCTCCTATGGCAATTAATAAACCCTTAGTTATTTTAGTTCCGGAGTTCATACCCAGTAGTTTTAAACTTATCTTTGATATTCTTTGCCAAGTATTTACCTTTTGATTCTGCTTGATGTAAACCGTTGCAGATTTCATAATGTACATCATCATAGCGATAAACTCGATTACCTTTAAAAGCAACCCAAAGTTGTTTTTTCTTTGAGTCATAACCAAAGCCCTCAATATTAGAGGATTCGCAAGGAATCATTTCGACTCCGGTGTTCATTTCTATTGATTCTAAGTATTCGTTCTTTTCCATGTCTATATTAAAATTTTAAAAGTGTTAGTTCTGGGTGGAATTTTAGATTTGCCCTCTGGAATATTGCCCAAGTACCAAGTACTCCCTGAGAATTAGTATGTACCCATTCATCTTCCATTCTGAATAATATATGTGAGCATACCATCATTTGGTATTCGCTTAACATATTTATCAGTTGAGGAGTATTCTCCATTTCTACGTATAATTCAATGTGCTCATCTAGTGCTCGAATTATTTCGTCATCCTCAATCTGAAGGAGTTTTTTGATTAAGTCTTGGGCAATGTCATTCCCATTTTTAACATCCTCTTTGATTGAGTTGAGTGATTCAATCTGAATACTAGCAATGAGCTTTACGATGTCTTTTGTTTCCTTGTCCATAATTAAATTTTCTTTATGCAAATATACTAAAATTATTTTATATAAAATACTCTTTTAATAAATACGGAGGTAAGTGTTAGCGGTTCTTGATTTCCTCTATCTTTTCCTTGATTGAGTCGGGGAAGATAGCATCATCTACCCATCGCATAAAGAATTTAGAAGGCTTCTTTTCTGGGTTGAGAAGTAATTGTCTTTGCTCTGTAGAGAACTTAATACGTTCATCTTCCCTCATATACTTGGGAAGTTTAGTGAATTCTGCCTGAGAGAAAGAGATTACGTTCTTACCAACTTGGGCCCTTAATGGTTTCTTCCTTTCCTTATAGAGATATGGGATAATCTTTTTCGAGGGTCCCCCAAGAATGCTAAAACCAAAGATTACCATTGGGTCAAATTTATCTGCTTTTGGGTCCTTAGCCCGTTTGATACATCTTGCCATCCAAGAAAATGAATTGGGATATTGCTTGTTGTCTGTTGCTTCTCCCACATCTTTTTTATTAAACTCAAATCCAGGAAAGTGAAATAGAAAATCTTCAGTAAGGATAAATACAAATCCCAATCCCCTAAGATATTTGATAATATCTTGTTGGCTTTTACCCTCTTCAATCATTTTCTCTACATCTGCAAGAATGTCCTCCCTTGGTGATTCCAATTCCTTAGTTGTAGACCCTGCAGGTCTTCCTCTGCCAACATTAGGTGCCTTAGCAGGCAATGTACCAGATAACCTATCTAAGTATTCTTTGAAGTTATCAATATCTTGTTTATTAGTAAGAGTTACTTCTACTCTTATGGGACCGTTATGCTGTACCTTTGGACCTGAATTCATCTCGGTATAGGCATCTACCAACCTATCAGATAAGGGAGTACCATTCTCTGATAGTGTAGTGATTCTAAGTTTTGGTTTATATACTTCTTGTTCCATTTTCGACTTAATTAGAAAATAAAAGGCCTGAACAATTTTTATATTGCCAGGCCTTCTACCATTATTAACGAATACTCAAAAATATGATAAGTAAAAGTAAAAAGTGCTCTTATTAATCTTCTTCTTTAGCGGCCTTCTTTTTCTTCTTGTCTTTGGCCTTCTTATCTTTCTTATCGGAAGCCGGTTTTTCTTTTACCTTTTCTTCCTTCTTTTTCTTAGTTTCCTTTTCCTCCTTGGGAGCCTTACCTGAAGCAAGTTTTCTTTGCTCCATACGGTATTTTTTCTTCTCAGCCGAAGTCATTTCTCTGCCGTCGATGAGAGGATAATCGTATTTGGTAGCTGTTCTACCGCCATTTCCTTTCTTTTCCTTTTTCTCTTTGGCAGCCTTCTTCTCAGCTTTTTCCTTCTTCTCTTTTTCCTGGAGTTTTACCAATTTCTTGTTGTTCTCTTGGTCAGCTTCAGGATAGGCAGCAGCAACTTTGTCTCTTTCCTTATTGAGCTTGTTTACAAGTTCGGTAACCTTTTTACCATGTTTCTTGTCTTTGGTCCAATCCTTAGTAGGGTCCAACTTGTTCTCTTTAAGGTAAGCATCCAAAGCTTTCTTAGCCTTTGTGAGTTCCGGAGTCTTGGATTCCGGTTTACTCTTCTTTTCTGTTTTCTTAGCCATTTTCATTTATATTAGGTGAATAATTGGATTTCCTATTTACATAATACCATAGTTATACCTTCCTAATTTTGGTTGGGATTTCTTTAATTTCTAGGATTTCTAAACTGCATTGTTTTAAAACGGCCTCGAGTTGAAGTATATCTTCTACCTCTTTCTGAGATAAGTCAGTAAAAGTTTGTTCAAAAGTTTCTTTTTGTTCTCCTCTTATAAAATTAAATTGAGCAACGATATAAGTCCCATGAAGTTTTTTGTTCAGGGCTCCTTTAAGAGATATGAGTTTTCTTTTCAGATAATTACTCTTCAACCTATGGGATTGGTATTCGCCTTTCTTACCCTTACTAAGAGCTACCTTTTTAAGATACGAAACATAATCTAATTCTCTGAGAGTTTGATTAATGTTTCCCACTAATAATCTTAAGTCTTTTTCCATTTGGGTCTTTGCATTACTTGGTTAGATACTTCCTGAGTTTCTTCTGATAGCATTTCTCTTGCCTCATTTATTATATTGATGGCAAGTTCCCTTTCATCTGGTCCCAGGTTTAATTCTTTATCTTCTAGTGCATCAGTATAAGTATTTATTAGATTATCCAATGCAAGTATTCGAATATTCTTTCGAATTGCTAATTTCTCTTCTTCCATGGATATAAAAAATTAAAGCCCACTACCTTCGCAGGCAATGAGCTTTTGGCTGAACAACGTCCTAAGTGTAGATGTTATTCATATGAACTTAAACTCTAAATTTATATAGCAGACATATGGGATAGTAGTTAGTAAGTTAGAGTTTAATCTTCTGATTCTTCCTCTTCTTCTTCCTTAGCCTTTTTGTTTTTCGGAGAACAAATAACGCCATGTCCTTTCTTAGACTTAACGGTAAGAGTTCCCGGAACGAATGAAACTGAAGTTGATACCGGTTTGCCATCCGTAACCAATACAGAAGTAACCACTACACCCTGATAGCCTTCCTTGTTCTTAACGGCATAACCAAAGTTCATTACCTTGGATTTGTCGTTAATGGAAATAACGTCGATTTGCTTGCTGTTAGGGCGTTGTTCAGCCGGCCGATTCTTGAGTGCCTCTTGACGAGCTTTACGTTTAGCTTCTTTTTCGGGGTCTTTTTCCTTATCCCCTTTCTTCTTGGAGTCTGATTTCTTTGTTGCCATAATTTTTAATGTTTTATAAGTTAATGGTTATTATAAGTAAACTTCTACGTTTATTAATAGTTGATAGTAAAGGTAGGGAAATTTCCCTACCTTCTTTTAAATCTTGAATACAGTTACCAGATTACTTTTTCCCTTTCTTGCCTTTACCTTTGGTTTCTTTCTTTGCCGGCAATTTGAGACCGAGTTCTTTGGCAATTGCTTTACGGAGTTTTTCGACGTCGTCTTCATCGTAATCGTCTGGGTCAGTTTCAAGGTCTTTGTCGTCGCAAACATCTTCCAGTTCTTCGAAGTCCATTTCGGCAAGTTCTTCACCGGTCAGTTCCTCTTCCTCTTCTTCCTCCTCTTCCTCCTCTTCGGAATCGTCATCATCATCATCATCATCATCATCATCCGATTCCTCTTCTTCTTCCTCTTCGGAATCATCATCGTCATCATCATCGTCTGATTCTTCCTCTTCTTCTTCCTCTTCGTCATCAGATTCAGAACCAAAAAGGTCTTCGGCAGAAAGCATGATAGGAGCAGGGATAATCTTTACTGAGCCGTCTTCGTACTTAATGATGATTGCACCATTGATTTCTGTTCTGGAAACTTCTTTCAGTTCCACTTCTTTTTTCTTCTTAGCCATTTTCGTAATGTTTAAGTTGGTTAATAATTTATTTATATCACTCTGTTATAAGTTTCTTTACCAGTATGGATTTCTGAGTATACCCAGATTTTACTAATTCCTCCTGAGCAATATTGAATTGTTTTATCTCATCTAGAGTTGTCTTTAATTCTAATTGAGATTCAATGGTTATTGCCTGAGAGGCAAGTTCCTTGTCACCTTGATAAGTGACTATCTTAAACTTCTTACCTGCAAATGGGTTTGCTGGTTGATGTGCTGTGATTTTAAAACCTTCGTTATTATTCATTGCTATATTTAATTTTAGTTATCCCAGGAATACCCACCTTCCCAAATACTTCGGTATAGGATTTGTATTTCCCTTTTATCATTGTTTTATAGTTATCGGATAATCGAATTGGGTAGACCCATATTTTATTTTCTATCATCCTATTTGTCATTATATAAGCATAAGACCTTCTAAGTTTAATACTCTCTAATGGAACAAATCCTTGAAATAATAAAGACTTCTTAATAAACCTTTCTTTAGGCAAATACCCTAAAAATTTAAGTGATGCCTCATCGAATATTTCAAGCATATCCCTTTGTGCTTTGATAAATAGTACCTTTTGTATTGGGATGTTCATCTTCTTTCTTAAATATAAAGCCAATGAACTTACCAATGGAGGATACTGCAAGAATAACAGATTGAATTTATGTTTCTCCTCTTGACTCAGCCTGTTGTAAATCCTGTAGGATAGCAAGATTGATTTGTAATCTCTTTTGCCTTGTATACTTGGGAGATATGCCTTGCCGTTGTCCATAGAGTTTGATTGAGTACCTTTCATTGAATTCCTTTTTTCCTTTAGACTTAAAGACTCGGTGCATTTGTACCATAAATCTTCTTCGTCGGTGTTTATCCATGTGATATTCATCGGGCATTATGAACTTCCTTGCTTTTACGAATTTACCCTTAAACCAGAATTTAGTACTACCCTTTTTAAGAAGTTTACCATTCATATCGGATAATTCTCTAATGCCTTGTTTTATAAGTTTCCTCCCAGATATTATATGGATATACTGAAGAACATCTACACCATAAATATAAACTAAGGTAACCTTTACTTGGTGTCTAGTAAAGTATGGTATACCGGTTAGATGTTTCCTATATAATTTCTTTTCAGTAACAATCTTATTGGTAGTATCTGGTCTCCAAGTCCATATATAATATCTATCTGGTCGTATGGGTCCGTTGTTACTTTCCTTTAGTTTTACCATTTATATTCCTCTTTGCCATTCTATACCAAAGATTGATAGATTTCTCATTTGCTTCGGGGAATTTCTTTTTCATTCTCCGAATAACTCTATCAAGTTCAAAACCTTTTGCAGTTAATTCAAATACATAAGATTTCTTTGTACCCTTGATAAGATTAAATTCATCCCTCTCTCTTGGTGGTTTCTTTTCTCGAGGTTTCTTTATCCCAGGAACTCGTTTGGTTCTTCTTTGCCCATTTTCCCCTTCTTCTCCGAGAAACCCAAGCCTTAATCGAGAATTTCTTAATGGGTCATCTTTCGAATACCCAATATTTTCTAATTGCTTATCCATCCAATCGTCATATTTATCAATTAACGATTTATCTGGCTTTTCTTCTGATACATTGATATAATGTAATAAGTCAAATACCCCAGCAGAACAAGCATCAGGGAAAGGCATCCCTAATATGATAGCCTTTCTCTTTAAATCCTTATAAGTCATGTTTCTCCCAGAAGCACCAAGGAAATTTGATTTCTCCTTGGATGGAGCTTTCATGTCTTTTCTACTCTTTTTTGCCATATCATTAATATTTTAAGTATTCATTTATTTTCTTTGCAAATATAAGAATAAATAATTTAATCTTATCTTATTTCTCTATTTATTTTTATAAAAATCCGAGGTTTTTGCTCGGTTCGCAGCAGTGGATTTAGGTTTTTTATGCTTTCTCTTGATATGTGTGTTATAAGCCATATCCAATTTCTTAGTATTGAATTCTATGTTGTTCACTTGATTATAGTTTACCGCTTTTTCCACACAGCAACGGTACTCTGGCCAGAATTTTTGTCCAAGCTTAACAGATTCGGTTTTAATCATGAACTTAGATACCATAAAACCAAAGGTATCAGCATCATCTTTAGTTTTAAATACATACATGTAGAATCTACTAAATTCATCTACTACTTCATCCAAAGGTCTTACTGGTAACAATAGATAACCATCGGTATATAGGTCCTTAGATATTAAAGCTACCCAATACTTTTTCTTTCCGGGTTTTACTTTATACCTAAACCTTTCCTTGAGTTTAGTGTGCATCCAATCCGGTACCCTATTAAGTAGATATTTGATGTATATCTTATCTTTTTTATTCGACCGTCTTTTAAATGCAGAAGGCTGTTGTAGCATCCTTGGAAGTATTCTAAAGTTATTCCACCTATCAAATTCAAGAATTAATCTTAGAGTGTCTATGTCCCATTCATCCTCAGACTCCTTTAACCTCTTCATGTTTCTCTCTATATTTTTAGAGTTTACCTTTGGGAGTAATTGAGCCGAGTCTCCTGTGAATAAGCTTGCTTCTTTTCTTTTTAATCGTTTCTCTAAACATCCCTCCATATAATCTTGGAAATTCCTCTCACAGGGGCAATCTGGTCGAAAAATAGAAGTGTGTTTCTCAAAAAAATCCGAGAATAGCCTAAAGAATTTCTCTGACCGTTCCCGGATTTCAAGATACTTGTAATGAGATAACTTTAAAATTTCACCAGCTTCCCATGAAGATTTACTTTCTGATAGTTGAAGGAATAATGATTGTTGTTCTTTATCAATTAAACAACTCCAGGCTTTTTGTTGAGCTTCGTTCATAACATTAAATTCTCCTATATCTCATTATACTATCAATTGCTTCATTGGTTATCTGATTAGGGTCATATTCCCCAGAATTAGCATAAAGCTTATCTGGATCATGATTTAAATATACACTATAGATAACGTTGTCAAAAGGTAACCATACTTCCATTCTTCCCATTTCAGGGTATATAAGAACTTTTACTCTTTTACAAAGATGGTCAACCTCTAATACTGTAGCATCTACTCCCTCATAAGGATAACCCCGTAATACTAAGTAATCTCCAGGCTTTACATTGACTAAATCATCTACTGAAAACTTCTTATTCTCTCTAGCAATACGTTTAAATCGCCTTACTTCTTTTCTACTACAAGTAGCCACTAAAGAGAAATCATCAAAGTCTTCTGCATTGTCAATCCTTACCTTTTTCTTTCTTGGATGCATTGTCTCGGTATTACGTAACCAAGTTCTGATACCAGATATATTCCTACGTAACTTATTAAGAAAGGGCCTTGAGAATGCTAATTTAGTGGGCATTCTCATAAAACCATAATTGAATAATACTGGTACTTCTTCGAATACCATCTTACCCTTTGTGGTTTTTCTTAATACGTTTACCATAGGAATAATTGCCTTGATTTGGTCATACCCCTTTTCTTTGAGTTCTTTATTGATTTTATCACAGTACTTCCTTTCAAGGTAAAATATACAATATGAGTATGGGGTATGCTTCTTCATAGGTTACCGGTTTTTAATAATTAACTTAGCTTGTTTATGTACTAACTTATAGTTTACATTCTTCAATATGTCACTAGCCATGAATACATAAAGAATCTCATCTATCTTTGGTACATCGATTACCATAATATTGGCTTTATCGAATAGGGGTTTATAGAATACGGAAGATAAATCCTTTCCAACTACAAAGAAAAATTCTTCTGAGGGCATTGAATTATATCTCATACAGAGTATAGGAACTTTATTTGCTCTTTTTGCATCCTTAGAAGCTTGTTCCCAGAATTTCAATATATCGCATCCCTTATTACCTAAGAGTAGATGTTCAAACTTAATCTCTTTATAGTTTTTACACTCAACCGAGATTTTACATCTATGGGCATGTCTCTCATCCTGACACATGATATCAGAAGCTAAATCCCTACTCTGATGATTTGCCCCAGAGTATGGAGTTCTCCCGAATTTATAAGAAGTCCATTTGGTAAACCATTTGGAAACTTTCAATTCAAATTTATTACCTTTGCGTTTACTATTTGCCATAATTGTCTTGTTATAACTTAATTATAACATTATAGTAATTGGTACTTACTCAGGCCTTGGGTCTTTTCCACTTGCAGGATTTTGGTATTACCGAGAGGAAGTGAATCCAAGTGGGTTATCAAGAATAAAGTTTTCTCTTTGAATATGTGACGTATCAATGATGTAACTACTTCTACGTTATCTGAACTTAAAGATTCGAATACCTCATCAAGGAATGCAATATTAATACCTTTAGATGCTGTGAGAGATTCATTCATGGCAAAAGCCATTGCTACATTACATAATTGTTTTTCACCTCCCGAAAGTTCATCATAATCCATAATCATCCCATCCCTTTCTATTAGAGTAACAAAATCTTTTCTTGCAGTTCCCAGGTCTATATTGAACTCTATTCTAAACCCAAGTACCTCTGAATACTTGTCCAGAGTTCTATTAAGGAATTCAAGAGATGAATCGAAGAGATAGGCCTTAATCCCATTATTACCAAGAGGGTCATTAATTAACCAATTATAATTCTCTAACTCTAATTCTTTGTTATGAAAATCCTCATCAACTTTCCGTAAGTTTTTCCTAATCTCTTTAAGTTTTTGTTTATACTTTGGAGACATGACCTTAAGCTTTTCTTGCTTGAGCTTAGCCAGGTCTTCGTCAATAGAAGCAATATCAGAAGCAATATCATCACAGTCTGATTTTAATTTCTTATACCTATCATTTACACTACTAAGTTCTTCCAACCTTTCTAATGCCTCCTGATACTCCTTATCATATTTATCAAGGTCAGAGAACGCTTTATATATTGATTGGGCATCACGTAATGCACGTTTGTAGTGACCCTCTTCTAACTGTATTACTAATTCTTTAATTACTTTCTTAAGAGGTACATTTGATAAATTCTTGGCATCTTTTATCTTACCCCTCAAATCAAGGATTAGTTTATTCTGTTTCTTAATCTTTATCTGAAGCGAAGCATCTACTTCATCCTTGATTTGTTTTTGTTTTTCAATTAGTAGCTTAGTTAGCTTTTCTCTATCTTGCTTTAACTCTCTTCTTTCTTCTTTGATTTTTTGCTTGAAGGATTTTTCTCTATCTCTCATATCGAAGTAAGCTTCCTTGTTAGCCTCTAATTCTTTCTTAAGCATTTGAGACTCATGATCTACCTCATTTATTTGAGATATCAAGTTATTTTTATCTTGTAATGCAATGCCTTTAGCAAGGTTTAAGAACTCTAAGTCAAATACTTCTTCGAATATCTTTTTCTTATCAGAATTAGATTCTTGTATGAGTCTTTTTATACCCTGACCAAACATGATTGAGTTCATAAACAGAGTATATGATAAACCTATCTCTCGGTTTATAAAATCTTGTATCTTCCCCTTCCCTTTGATATCAACTATATCCCCATCTTTCATGAAGATAAGTCTGTCTTTACCTTTAGCACCATCCTCAAGTACTTCATCATACTTTTGACATCTAACTATCTTATATGTATGAGAATCTTTCTGAAAATATACTTGTACCTTAGTACCCTTGTAATCTTTAGGCCTTACTTGCTTCCAAGTATTTACCTCAGAAACACCCTTTAGGTTTTTCCCATATATTGCCCATACCAAGGCAGAGAGAATAGTTGATTTCCCTTTCCCATTTGGGGCCTTGATAAGTATGGTACAAGTTGGGTTTAATTGTAGATGTAAGGATTCTATTGAACAAAATCCTTCTGCCTCTAAGTTTAAGAACGTTAACATGACTCAGCCTTTTTAAGTGTTTCAATTAATAGATTAGTTTTAACCTCATCTTTAATACCTTTCTCTCTTAGGTATCTCTTTGCTAGAGACTTCTTAGAAAGTTGCTTAGTAATCTTATGTTTGTTATTAACTGGAGTACTAGCTTTTTGAGGGATTACCGTATAATAATTGCCATCATCATTAATATCCTCTTCCCTTTCTACATCGATGAACTTTGGGAAATTTTTCAAAGGTACAAACTTCAGAGACAAATCTTCATAGATTTTCCAATACCCCAATTCACATCCCCTATCGGTTCTCCTCTGATGGTTAGGGGCTCCAATCATATAAACCTTCTTTGATAGTCTTTGTGGTTTGTGTATATGCCCACATAATACTAAATCGAACTTATTGAGAACATTCACATTTAAGTTTTCTACGGAATCTATTTCCCTACCATCTGTATCTTTTGCACCAGGATAATCGGTGTGTAGTAAAAGAATATTCTTTTTACTTTTATCTAATTCTAACTTCTTTAAGTATTCACTTAGACCCACGTTATTATCAATATAAGGAACCCCATATACCATAATATCTTTATGTGTAGAAGATAGTTGGGTTTTTTCATAATCTAATATCATGATACCATACTTCTCTACTTGATAAAGCCAGCTAAAGGGTTTAGTACCAACCTTACTTATTTTCTTAATATCATGATTTCCAGATATGGCATATATCCAAAATCCTTCGATTAGTTCATTATAACATATCTCTGCTAATTCTTGGTCCATTGTTTCGGCCTTATGAAATAAGTCTCCACAAAATAATGCAGGACAGTTAAACCTTCTACATAATTTCCGTATAATCGACAAAACCCTGAAACTATTCAGGGTCCTGTGATTGTTCTCATTAAACTTAGCCCATAGATTTATATGTAAATCTGAAAAGGCTATTGCTATTACTTCTTTCCCCATATCCTATCTAAATGGTAATTGATTTGTTCCGTTCTCATACCTAAATCGAGCTCAGATATACAAATAGTGGGTATTTCCCAATTTGCAAGCAATTCCCCCATAAGAGATGATATCTGAACTTGGAAGAATCTGTTAAGTATTCTCTTACCATTATCTTCCATTGACCAATGCTTATAAGTATCTAGATTTAATGGTAAGAAGATTGCTACATCACATTGATCTTCCATTAAAGTCTTACATTGACAGAAAAAATGTTCCATTTCACATTCTGGTAAAGTTCTTGATTGCTTATACCAAAAATAAGCAGCCAAATCTGCATAACTCCTATCAGTTACGAAGTATTCTCTATCCTTGAATAACCTATTCCTTTTGTTCAGAAGTTGAAAATCTGCTTTATACATTGCCTCCGAACCGAGGGATAATATTTCATTATGTGATACCCCTTCAGTAGCAGGTAATAAATCTGACATACTACCAGAAATAAAAGGTAGATCTTCTCTCTTAGCTATATACTTAGCTAAAGTAGTTTTCCCTATACCAGAGGGACCCACAAACATAATTCTCTTACTCATGATGTAATGCTTTAAATGGTTTTATAAATTCATTTGTCAAAAATGATGCTAAAGAGTATTCGATACAAAGCTCTTTGAATTTCTCATACTTAAACTTCTTCTTTGACTTAATTGGTAACTTATCCAATGGATTATGTCTTACAAACCAGAAAAGGTCGATTAACTGTTCATTCCTTTTCCATATTTGAAGATATTCTTTGTTCTTACTCTGGGCAATAAACTTCTCAATTCTACCCTCATCAAGGATTTTCCTTGCTTTTACTGGGCCTATACCCGGGAACCCTGGTATATCATCGGAAGTATCTCCAACCATTGCAAGGTACTCTACCGTTTCATGAGAATGATAACCGAATAATTCTTTGCAGTTATCCATTCTTATCATCTCATCTTTTCTGGGATTATATATCCTCAGGTTATTTGATAGCAACTGGTTAAAGTCTTTATCCGATGATATAAGTATCATTTTCTCGGATTGGAATTTTTTAATTGCAAGGTATGCTAAGAAGTCATCTCCTTCATATACTGTAGATTTCTTTTTATCGAAGATATAATTAATTCTTAGCATACCCAGCATTTTCATTATAATTGCCTTTTGCTTTTGCAATGATTCGTAATCTACAGATATATTTTTTCTATGTCCCTTGTAATTGGGCAATAACTTCGTCCTTACTGGTGAATGACCATTATCGAATGAAATATAAACCTCATCCGGTTCGAACCTTGTAAGATACATATGTAGGGATTTGAAAAATCCGAATATTGCCCCACTCGGTTTGCCATCGGTAGATTTAAGTTTTTCAAACTTATGAAAAGACTGATGGAGAATATTCTCTCCATCAATCAGTAATATTGTTTTCTTGCTCATCGTCCAAAATCTAATCCATAAAGTGAAACTTCTTGAATCTTTTCCTCTCCAAGATATACATCTAAATAATTCTCTAGTGGGCTATAAGCATCTAGATACCTAACCCTAGATTCCATTCTCTCAAATTTTTCTTAAGGTACTCTTTAATTACTTTCTCTATACCTTCTACCTCTTTCTTATTCATCGTCTTCCTCCTCCTCTTCTGAATCTGAATAGTTTTCATATTCTACACCATCGACTGGGAATAGATTTGTTTCTATTTTCTCCAGTTGCTTTTTAGTAGTACCTATGGTATTTACTCCGGCTTTCCGTAAAAGTTTTCTACGAAGTTCATCGTCTTCTTCCAGAAGCTTTTGGAATTTCTCTTCCCCTCTTGCAAGAGTTTTACCTTTCAATTTATACCCACCAGTAGTTTTTTCGATTACATCGGTATCTACCAATACATCTTCTAAAGCATAGCATCTATCAAATCCAACCTCATGGAATTTAGGGTTGAAATATACTGGGCATTTACTAATTGTAGGTCTAGGAGGAGCGACCTTATTTTTAATAAGTCTGATAGTGACAAGTTTCCCAGCTTTCCTTTCTTTCCCATTTTGTTTAATGGTAACAGACCTTCCTGAATAGAAAGCAGCTCTGATTGAAGCGTAGAACTTAAGTGCTGCACCTCCTGTAGTTGTTGTGTTATCTTTTCCAAATCCGACATTCAAAGCAGTTCTTAATTGGTTAATATAAATCTGAGATACTCCCAGTTTGTAGAATAATTCACTTCTGATACGAAAGTATTTGTAAAGAGCCTTTGCTCTACCTCCCATTTCTGCTTTACCATCAACCATCTTAGCATCGATATTATCTGTACAGTCTGTAGCTGCAATAGAATCAATTACTAAGAGTATCGGTTCATTGTGAGTTAATTGAGAACGTAAATATATTGCTAAGTCTGCTACTACATCTGCAATATATTCAATACGTGTATCATTAACAATGGTTACTCTTGCGGGGTCTACCCCATTTATTTCAGCCCAAGAATTCATCCAGGATTGTTCAGCATCTACCCATATCACATGACCTCCAAGTTGTTGAGTAGCATAAGCAAAGTTATAAGCCACTAAAGATTTACCAGAGGATTCCTCTCCAGCAATCTCAACGATTTTACCGTAAGGAATACCCTTACCGAATAAGTAGTTCAGAGCAAAGAAAGTAGATGGTATATATAAATCGGTATCAGTAACTTCTGAAGCTAATTTAATCATACTTCCATATTTCTTTGCCATCTCATTTGCTGTTGGTACTTTTAAACCAACCTTAGATTTCTTTGCCATAATGTAATGTCTTTAAACTAAAGAAGGTGATAACAGAACGAATCTAATTACCACCTTCGAATGAAACCATATTACTAACCCTTAAATATCCGATTTGTATTTTCTTTTCTTTTTCTTGGGTTCATCATCTTCCATGTAATGGTCTTTGTGAACTCCCTTTTTCTTTTTCTTCTTTGGATTATCGTCCCCATCATCACCGTGGTCTTCATTTAGATACTGTGAAAGTAAATCTTCCAACTCATCATAGGATTTGATTTGAGAACGAACTATACCCTCAAGGTCAATTGTACCTTGGTATTTCTTGTCCAACTTAGTTGGTTTGCAAGCACGAGCAGAATAAGTGGTGTCTAGTTTACCAGACCCGGAACGAATTACCTTGATATCGTATCCAGTTTTTGGGTCTGTCATATCACCTGCCTCATCTTCATCAAGGTAAAGGTCAATGATATCCTGGTATACTGAGCGAGGAACTAAAACTCCCTTATCTTTGCCTTCGTAATCTACCTTACTACCCTTTTCATCTGAGTAAATGATACCACCGATAACATATCTTCTTCTTGGTACCAGGTTCTTGGCAAGTTCCTTGTCATCTTCATCCTTGGAGTTTTTCAATTCTTGGTATTTCTCCATGAATGGGCAAGGTTCATCAAAAGTAGCCGGAGATATAACTCCTCCCAAATTGCCACCCAGGTAGAATTGAATAATTTCGATACCCAATTCTTGGTCATCACCCGGAGATTTAATTCTCATCCTCAGAGTTCCCTCTTTTGGATATACTAACCCACTACCATTTCCCTTGGATTCTAGCTGTTTCTTTCTAGCTAGCATCTTTTCTTTTGTAGAAAGTCCCTCTGATGAAACTTTCTTTTTCTTCTTGTCTTTTATCATAATGATTAGTTTTAATTATTCGGTTCTGAGTAAACTACTTCGTTCATACTCAATACGGTAAGAACGTTTTTCTCTAAAAGTTGTTTGAGAGCAGGAGATAGTTTGTCCGTTTCGAATTCAAGTTCTTTACCTGCATACAAACCATAGGTAACTATTCTACCTACAGCAACCAATTCTCGGTAGGTTTTGTATTCTTCGGTAATTTCCCCACTCTTTACTACAACCCCTTTACGAGGAACTCCCTCTTTTACTTGTTCAGGGATAATCAAACCGGATTTAGTTTGATTTACCTCCTTTGGAGATAAAATAAGTACCCGGTTTTCTGTTGGGCATCCGGGTAATTCTTGATTAAATTTCTCAGCTACAAGAGATGAGATAAATGTCATTGAATAATTCATATTCTAATACTGTTTTTAAAAGTTAGTAATTATTTATAGTTCAATGGGTTAACCCATTCTTAGATTCGCATTAATAGTTCTTAATATATTCTCCCGACTCTCATAAGCTTTACATATAGCTATGAACTTATTTGCTTTTTCTACAGCTTTTAAGTATCTCTCATAAATGGAAGAATACTTCTTGTTAAGATTTGCCTTATGAGAAACATATTCGTTATTCCACCTTTCATTGGCATCCTTATAATATACCCAAGCATTGGAATAGGCTTCATCCTTTTCCCTTGCTAGTAAATCTCTTTCCTTTATATACTTATCTCTAAGAGAACAAAGAATATAATAACTAGAAGGAGATTCTCGTAGCTGAGAATTAATGATATTCTCATTGATAGACAATTCTTTTTGAATATCAATTTCTAGGGTCCTACCCTCAAATTTAACCTTTAGTTTTTTTAGCTCCGTCTTCATAAACTTCTAATAGGTTTTTAAAATCTTCCTTACTAAATTCGCCTTTACTTATAGCATTAGATACTTGAGCAAAAGCCATTTGATAAGCTAAACTCATACCAGGCAATCTAAGAAGAGATTTATAGGGACTAATCTTATCTACTAAAGCTCTTAATCGTAAGTCGCATAAGTTATCAGTTCCCCCTCTATCTAATAATACTAAGAAAGCTGCCCAATAAATATGAGTAGCATCTTCATAGGCAAGTTTCCCATCCTCATCAGTGGCCATTACTTTAAAAGCCATATCTTCTAATGTAGTAAGATTAGTCTGTAATTGATGTAGTTGGGTCTTTACTCGATTGAATAACATCTTTTCTTGTCCACTTACCTTTAAATTCGTAGCATCCAGGTATTTAAACAGATTCTCAATAGAATAACCCAAACATCCTGCAATCATATAGGTAAGGGCAGTTAATTTACTTGCATTCTGATATTCTTCATTTGTTGCCATGGTTTCTTAAATTTATTTTATTTATGTGGACATAGTATCCTCTCTTTTCATTTCTGTAGATGTAGATACTGAATCAGAATGCCTTATATTGGTTTTACAAGATGGGCATTGTAATATCCTAAAAACGCTTGAATTACTCTTATCGTAAACTCTGAAAGTTTCACTGACATCGTATTCAAATTCACAATCACAGCATGGGCATTTAGCTCTCCATACTGTGGGTCCGTTCAAAATCTTTTTCATATTGCTTCATTTGTTTGTTAAAACGTTTCTTATACTCTGAAATAGGTATGTGTTTATATTTCTTATGTTCTTCCATATATTCTTCTACTGAGAAATCAGGTTCTAACATTTTCTTATAATCATAACCCGGAATAAAAGGTAACTCTTCTGCCATTGACCTACCAATAACAAACTCCATGTCCATTGTGACATCATCTATCTGAAAGCCGAAGTATGGCTTAGTTAATGGGTTCCTATAAATTTGCCACATCTCATATATACTCCAAATATTAATATTCTCTGGTTTAGTAATCTGATAATTAGCATCATGTACCAAACATACAGACTTAGTAGAGGGTAATTTACCTTGTCTCATTAAGTAGTATATTAGAATACTTCCAAATAAACACATATCAGATGCTGCTGATTGACATGGGAAATTTAATGCTAATCTCAAAGCATAAGCTTCTTCTCCCTTATCATTTGAATATATTTGGGGTAATCTTCTTTTCCTCCCAAATAATGATACCAGATGCCCATTCTTTCTAAGGAATTTCTCTTGTTTCTTCAAGAAGGTCTTCAACTTGGGGTGTTGACCAAAGAAGATGTCCATTTCCTTTTGGGCTTCTTCTGGTGTAACTATAATACCAGATTTTGGGTCAGATAGTTTTACTGCTAGTAATTTTGCACCAATTCCATAAATAAGTCCAAAAGCAATTTGTTTAGCTTGCTTTCTTCTCACCTTCCATATCTTATGTTCTGGATGATTTTCATCCTCATATATCTTAAGAGCTTCTTCATAGGGTATATGATATTTAGTAGCAGCAATTGCTAAGTGAGGGTCCTGACCAGAGTTAAAAGCATTAAGATAAGTTTCATCTCCAGATAGATGAGCCATAATTCTTAATTCTGCCTGGCTAAAATCACTAGCAATATATAAGGTTCCTTTAGGAGCTTTTAATTGTAATTTAATATTGGGGTCTACGGATGTCTTGGGGATTTGTTGAGCATTGGGTTCTGCAGAGGATAATCTTCCACTTGTAGTCCCATGAATAAGAAATCTTCCATGTAATCTATCGTCATCTTGAACTTTTTCATTCCAACCCTCTATATAGGTTTTATACATCTTCTCTAAACCTCGTAATTCAAGAAGCCTATCAAGGAAAATTGCCTTAGGTGAATCAGGTTTTTTAACGGTTAACCTTAGATTAGTAAGAGTCTCTTCATCTGTACTTGGTTTACCGGATTCATTATTCTTAATTACCTCAAAATGAAAACCTTCTTCCGAATACATCAATGCAGGTAAATCAACTGAACTACCCAAATTAATGGGTCTTATTAATTCTTGTTCCTTTTTAGTTGTGAATATACCTGCCTTAATATTTGAAATTTTCTGTTCCCTTGATGCAATCTTACGTTTATCCTTTGGGTCATTATAATCTAACTCTTCAAGTTCTGATTCGATAGATTGGATATACTTATCAACCTTTTCTTGGTTATACTTCTTTTCGAATTTCTTTACTCTTGGCAAATCATATATAGCTTGTCTAGCCGCATCTATTTTTGGTTTATATGTTTCCAGTAGTTGATTATTGAATTCTCTATCTAGATACAAACCATTCTTCTCTACTGAAGTGAGTACCCTTGATGCAGACATAATTAAATTCCTGAAGGTACTGTACAAACCAAGGTCAATCAGCTTCTTTTCAAAGAATATCATTAACCTAAGAGTATAATCCGTATCTTGACATCCATAATGGCAAAGTGGGTCTAACTCTTTTTTATCCCAAGGTATTTTATCGAAAGCATCTTGCTTCTCATAATTACCATACTCTGGTAAATACCTTCTTACCATTGATTTTAAATCATTAGGTTTTTCCTCGTTTAGTAGATATTTTGCAAGCATACCATCTAAACAAGTACCTCTATAGAATATTTGATATTTCTGGTTTATCTGGTCATCAAATTTCCAGTTCCATGCAACCTTGGTTATCTCATAATTCTCAATTACCTCTTCCCCAAATTTCCTTAGCATCTTTTTCCAATTCCACCCTGGAGATGTATAATCTTTTGTTTCGAAATGGTCTAAAGGAATGGAAGCACCAAATCCTGGCATCCAGGATACTGATAAGATGGTTGGTTTAAAAGATTTGTTGTATATAGGAGAACCATCAGTTTCATAATCACAGCAAGCATAACCAGTTGATTTACAACAGGCAATGAGTTTCTTTAACTCCCTTTTATTTCTTATTATTGTATACCGTGTCTCCATTATCTAATTATCTAATTCCTTTCAATACTTGATGAATAAAGTATCTAGAATAACCATACTTAAGGGATATTTTCTTTATACTAAACCCATTCTCTTTATAATCCTTCATTATAAACTCCCTTTCTTTATCAGAAAAGGTATGTATATAATTAGAACCCTTAAAACCTAACTCATAATTATGTTTCAGATTTTCTGACCTTGAAACGGCTCTTAGATTCGATACTCTGTTATCGGTTTTTATACCATTTATATGGTCGATATCATATCCTTTTGGTATATTACTAACCCAAGCTTCATATACTAATCTATGTATATAAAACCTCTTTCTAAAAATAGTACATTGTAAATAGCCATTAGATTTTAACGATACTGACCTCTTTCTCCAAGTATTTGAAATTACATGAGTAGTACCTTTCCTACCCTGGCCTTTTCCTTTAACTCCTACCCTTTTAAGAGAAGTAAAAAGGATACCCCTTTTAGATATATAATATCCAGGGTATCCTTTTATATTTGAATATTTAGTAGTCATCTTTCAAATCCTCTAAATTACAAGATAAGAAATGCCAATCTTTTTTGTATATATGTAATGAGTCTATGGTATGATATAAATACCCAGGCTTTACTCCTACTTCTTGAGCTACGTATTCCATTAATCTCCAAGCTAAATAGATATCATTACCGAAATGTTGGGCAAAATCAGAACTTCTTTGGTGATAGCAAATATGTAATACCTTCTCCCCCTTACTATTCTGACGAATAAGGAAATCATAATACATAGAACATGGAATACGTTGTCTACCACCATAGTATAAGGTATCATCATGCTCAAATATTGGTATAATTGCTTTTCTTGTATCTGGGTCTCTCTTTAAAAGACGAACTAAATCTTTTATTAATACTTCACCCATTCTCTCATTGTATGTGTAATCGAACCTACCCTTTTCATCAAGGAATTGTTCCCATAAATCTTTTCTTAATTTCCAAGCTTCTCCTGGATTTATATCATTAGGGGATATTCTTTCTTGGAACTCTGCATCTGCCCATTCTCTTGAATGAGAGAATACGAATAACCATACCGGGTCTCCCAATGAAGTTAAGCAATATTGTTGGCAAATGAGTTCTTTAGTAATAAAATCCTCATTACCTTCAATGACTTTATTTTGATAGGTCTTTGGTTTTACAAGTTGACCATAACTGTTGAGTTCTCTGCCCATTTCGGACATTAACTCAAAACTGTTAGAATATATCCTCATATTATATAAATATTTAACTGTATGACATTGTAGAATTAACCCAGGTCATATGCCAGTAGCGAAATACAAAATTATCAAAATCCTCTACCTCTTTCATTAACAAGGGTATATCTGGTTCTGCACCGTTCTTTTTAATCTCTAAAACTTGGTAATAAAATTTGTTTACTAATCCTATCCGCTTCTGATTTAAAAATTCCCTAGCTTCCATTGTTGTTCTTTTGTTTTAAAAGTTTCTTCTTATAGGCTTTACGTTGAGAGTAAGAAATTACATTCTCGGGATATTCAATATCTTCGTATTCAAGAAGTAATTCTTTTGCTTTCATTGATTTATATGTTTCTTCATATAAATCTGGTCTGAGCACTTTAAAACTTCTAAAGAATACCTTGAATGAAGAGAATTCCTTCTCTGTACCCTTTTGGAATTTCTTCCATATCTCTTTTATTCTCTTATTCCAAGCATTCTCTTCTGCCCCCTTAAGTACCTTCTTCAATGGCTTATGGGTATGATACATTAGAAGTGTCTCCACATTTCCGTACATTTGAGTCGCAAATAGGTTGATTTGTACTGACTGGTCCGGCCCATATACGTACTCTGACATTCGTTGAATTAATAGGAAATCGAATATTAACCTCTTGGTAATTTCCGAAGCCCGAACTACCACTGTAATAACTGGGATGTCCTCCCCGAATCGTTTTGAAAAAGTCGCAGCTATTAGACATTGTTTACCGTTATCATGATGATTGTTAAACATATAAGTTATATTGTAATTCTGATTGTACTTATTTCTCAGTACTCTCAGTTTACTACGCAACAAGTCAAGCTTATTAAAATCTATGTAGTTATTCAATAAGCTAGTCCACTTAGTTTCTTTATAATTGAAACACCGCCCATAATCAAATTCTGGGTCTACCCATGCTTTTCGTATCTTTATAAATACATTATACACTACTGCTACCCCACTATTGGCAATAGCCCCCTTTGCAAATAAAGCAGGCTCTAATCTTAGGAATCCCTCATTGAGTTTTTCCCATGCCTCTTGTGAAGTAGCAAATTCTAACGAATGGAGGGACTCCTCCGGATTAAGTTGAAGTCCCTCTAATTTATGGTTCCATCCTGACATGCTAGTAATTAGTATTTTGTCTCCATAAATTGAGACGTTGTTTTTTAAAGAATAAACTAAATAATCCGCAAGGAGTAAACCCATTCATGGCTAAAAATCCCATATAGAGATAGAATGACTTTACCAAAGATTCCTGAAAATCTATTTCTTTGGTCATCACTTGAGTTTGTTTCCAGGGTCTACATTTAAGGAAGTTCCTTGCTTTATTAAGTTCATATATTACTTCCCATAAATATAGCTTCTCATTTTCATGAGATATCTCGCTCATTTCATGAAAACCTGGGGTATAAGAAACTATCTTATCATATTCTGCTCTATCTTCTCTTGCCCAATCAGTTGGACTTAGTATAGGGTATTTCCTTACACTTCGATGATCTGGGTACTTGATGAGTAAGTCTTTGACTCCAATTGCCATTACCTCAAATAAACTCTTTGCATCTTGGTATTTTAATATATCTTCTGGCAATATATTAGAATATAAAAGCAAAGTAAAGAAGAATCCCAAGGCATCTGCTTGTTCTTCATTTGCATTTGCTAGATGATTTAATACCTGAGTGTATTCTTCTGAGGTTAAGCAATCATTATTCCATCCATAATCACGATATATAGATACTACTTCATCGGTAGATTCGAATCCTTCAGTTAACTCTTCAATAACTCTACCAATAAAATCCTTTAGAATAACTTGGCTCTTTGGATTATTTATATCTAATGGGTAATCTGGTAGCTTTTCTATGGATTTATACCCAGAGAATTGCTCTATCCCAAGAACATACATTTCCTGTAGTACCCGTGCCTCAGTTTCTTCTACCTGAGGCACTTGTTCATTTATATTCCTGATGTCCATGATTATTTACTCCCTGATGAACCAAAACCATTCCCTCCTCTACTTCCCCACATCTGGGATTCAGTATAAAATTCCTCTTGTTGAATCTCTTCTGGTTCAGTAATATAGATAGGTACATGAATAAATTGTACCAGCTTCTGGCCAGCTTCAATAACCTGGGCTTCTTGAGAAGTGTTGTATACTCCAATGTGTATCTCTCCAACATAGGGAGAATCCACTATCTCGGCAGTAAAGATTAATCCTTTCTTAGTAGCTATACCAGATTTGTTTGCTGCCATTAACATAGATGCAGGAGGTTCTAGCAAACCTTTGATACCCGATGGGATAAGTATCCTATGCCCAGGTTGTAAAGCTATATGCCTTACGAAATGTTCACTAAAGGGTATATCCAAATCATATCCTCCTGAATCAAATTCATTCTTAGAGTGGATATCCTCTGAAGTCAAGTTGGTTGGTACATAAAAATCTAACCCAGCATCATTTGGGTTTGCTCTGTTGGGAGATACTACCTCCCTTACTTTGATAAATCTAAATCTGTTCATAATATATTACATTTACGTAAAAGTTGTCCAAAGGTTAATTTCTCGGGTCTAGAAACATGTACTCCCAATGAATTACACATCCTGATTACATCGGTAGAACCCTCCCTACATAAATTAGCAAGTACATCTTCTTGCTTTACAGAATAGTTTGGGTTGTTAAGGTATACCTTGAACATAGCCCATATCATCTCTATTGGTTTCATTATTTAGTACACTCTTTATAAAGTTCTCTAATACGTTTTCTAGGTACTTCAAATTTCTCAACGGTTTTGGTAATAACCTCTTTTCTGTCTTTCCCTTTCCGAATCAAGCCTCGGATGTATTTCTTGATACCAACGGTATCTTCAAGTACATCCAAATCCTTGTATTGATTCTTCTGTTCAAGTTCTTTTCTTGTAATGTTCAAGTTCTGTGACATCTTGAATGCACATAATTCTGAGTCTCCGCATAGTTTACATTCCTTAGTTGATAAATCATACCCAATACCAAAGCAAGGGTCTCCATTAGTCCCCAGAGTACTTACATCTATGGGAGTAAGAATATCTTGCTTCGATAAGTCAGGAAGTTGTTTCTTTTTCTTAGCCATTATATATCCTTTTTACGTTTATAATAAATGTATATCTCACTGTTATCTTCTATCGGAACATAGGAATAACCCATGTTATTAATAAATAGTTCCCTGAGTTTATATAATTCTTGGTATGAATTTCTATCATGACTCTCTTGACATACTTTGACTACCATACCATTACTCCAGTACAGATAGAAATAATGAGTAAAACATTCGGGGGTATTTTGAGAAGTTTCCAAGTTTGATATCCATATCAAATCTCTACAGTTGAATACATGTTTAGGATTACGTACCTCTCCCACAACAAGAGACTTAAACGACTTAAACCATTCTTTAATCTTCCTCATCATAAGTATAATTAAGGTGTTTACAATTAGGACAGACCCATTCTTTGAAATGCCATCCTTTGATTTCCAAATCCTCTTTATGAAAACGTTTCTTGCATGAATGACATTGATAACCATCCTTAGAAAATATGAAGTCTAAAGCGAGTATTATTATCATAATAACAACCGCTGTAATTAAAATATATTTCTCCATCACTGAAAGCCTTTAATTTTCTTTTTAGTGTTATGGGGTTTCCTTAAGAGTACCCAGCAATAAATACCTGATGCAGAGATTTGAATTATCTTCCAACCTTCTGATAAAAGAGTAGTTAGTTTAGTATCATCCTCATCTCTGATACATATTAGTTTATCATTATTCATAATGCCTATATGCTTATTAATTGTAATCTTCTTTTCCTCCTACGGAGAAAAAGTAAATACTCATAGTACTTCTAGTTAACTCTTAATAAGGCTATGGTTAGGATGTTTCTTCCATAGCTTATCTAACAGTATTACTTTCAATTCTTGTCTCTGATAATATTGCTTCCTATGTTTACCATGCCTATCTAAATAATTCCCGGGATAGTGAAGGTCATCCAGGTACACTTTCTTTTTAGAAGAGTCGGTTCGAACTAATCTACCTAAGAATTGGATAGTTTTCTCGTTAGATAACATACTTGCTGCATTAAGTAAATACCTAAGCTTAGGAAAGTTTTTACCTCGAGCAATGATTGTAGTTGATACCAGGATATCTATTTTGCCTTCCCTAAAATCCTTCATTATTTGTTGTCTTAACTTAGAAGGAGTATTAACATGCACATAGGCAATATTATAGGCATCGCCCAGTTTCTTTTTAAAGAACTTATATAGATTTTCACAATGTGCAATATGCTTGCATACTACGAGAGCAGGGTATCTGCCTTGATTAAGGTTCCATAGTAATCTATTATAAGCCATTAACCAAGCTGTATAACAATTGGTGATTGAATCATCGTATATTTCCTTATAGGAAATACAATCAGATTCCCAATTACCATACCAGGGTTTACCAGGTACCATCTTTACAACGGTTTTTGTTGAGTAACCCTTTTTGATAGAATCCTTAAGTTTAAACTCGGCAATCACTTTACCAAAGAAACATTCAAGGTTCATATTCTTAACCCCATCCTTAGCAAGCTTACTCATATAAATCGTACCAGATAATCCTATACGAATTCTGGTATTAAATAACCGAGTGATTACATTCTGATATTGCTTACTACCTCCTTGGTCAGCCTCATCTATAAGTACCATATCTATTTGAGATAATTCCTTTTGATAGAATCTCATATTTCTCGAAATAGATTGAACCATACCTATAGTAAAGTTACTCCAGTTTAAAACCTTGCCTTGAACAAAAGTGATATCTTCTCCGGGAAGATATTGCTTAAATTCTTCTCTAGCTTGATTTAACCAATCAGAATCATTAGTTATTAGCAAAGTCTTTAACTGCTTCTTATAGGATAAATATAAAGACGACATGATAAGTGTTTTACCTGCATTAACAGTGTAATCTAATACGCCAATATGAAAAGGTGTATTCCCTACCTTATTATTGATAACTGACTTAACAGCTTTCTCTTGCTCTGGTCTTAATTTATATTTGCCTATATTCGTAACTACTTTACTGACTTTAGGTAAAGGTTGTCTCATATCTACAACTTTGGGTTTAATTCCCATCTCAATACACATATCATATACTTTGGGAAGTAAACCTATTTTAAATTGCCCAGTCTTGGTGATGTAATGAATCTTACCGTCCCAATTCTGCATACCTCTTTGCCTTGTACGTAAGTAGAAAGCATTTGGATGTCGAATAGCGAACTCATTATAAAGTTTTTGTGCGAACTTAAGAGGTAAGTCGAGTTCACACATATTTCCATTCTGTATGATTATCCTACTCATTTGATAATTACCGTTACACCCTTAGTAGATTTATCCATACCCATTGCTCCTTGAGAAGTTTAATATGATGCTCCTCATCCGCAATCAATTTCTCAAGGAAATAATTCACGTCATCGTAATCTGGGCGTTCTTCGTATTGAGCAATTGCTCTTTGAATTTTCTTGTAGTGACCAATAGTTTCTATCTCGGAATTCAAAGCAACCTTTAAAGCTTGTTCCCAAGTAGAACCAATCTCAATCGTAGGATTAATATTCATGGTAGAGTAATCCTCATAGGGATCTGCCTTTTGTAAAAAGTCCGATATCTTATCAAGGTGTCTCATCTCTACCAAACCAATACCCAACATCAATTCTGATATTTCTTCAAATCTAGAAGACTGTTGGGTATACATAATGATGGCACTTAGTTCTGAGAACTGGGCATTCTTCCAAATCACATAGAACATATGAATTATCTCATCAGGCCATGGTTCGATATCCTTAAAATCTGGATAATCCACGGATTGGTCTGAATACTTGAGGACATCTATAAAAGCATTAGCTGCATCCTCTACTCTGTTTCCGAAAAATTGTAAACCTTTCATATCATTTTCTTATTTTATCCCAAAGGGAACCTTCAACTTCTGGTTCACCTTCAAGTAGTTGTTTATTCTTATATTTATATAAATACTTATTGTATCTTTCAATTGCTTTATCCGTATACATTTGTGCAATATCCGGTAACCCATTGCACCATGCAAGAGATTCAAACTGAGCATCGATGAAGGTCTTATAATTCCAGCCCTCCTCTTTTAGGAATTCACCTACCTTTGCAAAGTGTACATACTTCTCGGGTTGATTTTCATAAGACTCATATATACCAGTTGCCTTAGCAATCTTACCTATGAAATAATCATGTATCTCTTTAGTAAGTTCTAAATCTGAATGTTGTAATTCTATCTCAGCATCTATCTGATTAGTAATGTTCTCCTGCATGGATAATAACCTTTGCATAACATTACGATAATCAGTCATCCTCTTTAACCCAGTCTCAATGTATTTAATAAAACCTTCCCGGGTATCAAATTTGAAATCTTCACAGAAGTTATTACATACTTCTGCAAGCTTTTTACAATTTGCCCATTCTCGAGAATTACTTTCGTTTATTTTACGAACCCCTCTATGCTTTAACTTTATACGAGTTGCATATAAAATATCAGCAACAAGGGCAGCATCCCCCTTAGATGCTAGTAAAATGTTATTAACTCTCTTAGTATTCTTATTGTTAGAAACTAAGACTGCTCTATGATTTATTGCCTCCTTTCGAGCAATAACAAAAAAAGCCTCAACCGGAAAGTTATTTACCTCTAAGGTATTTAGTATTTCCTCAAATTGAGACTTTGTGATGTGAATGCTGGGTTCTCTCATTTTTTCTTACTGGGATGATCAGAACATGTTACAATTGCAGATACCCAAATCAAAATCCAGATACCTATACCTATATACCCTATTACACCAAACTTATCTAACCAGTAGATAACTCCAAAAAATATACAAACTATAATAGACATACTAATCAATATCCCAAATAGCTTGATAAAAACTATAGTCCAGGTTTTCATAAATTCTTTCATATCCAATTATTATAAGTTATATATTATAATAGGAACTCCCTAATCCAATGAGTTTCTGATAGCAATCAATTCTTGATAACTTTGATACCGAGTATTATATACTAACCTTAAGACTTCCCTTTTCCCAAGATCGTTGCAATCCTTTCCGTCTGGTAAAAACACCACCTTGACCTTTTTATAGGCAACAAGTTTGAGCGCCAAATTGATTGCATATTGCTTGGCGTCTGGGTCCAAGAGTATAATATATCTTTCGCATTGGGATTTAAGTAATTCATTGATTTGGTACTGACTAATAGCTTTGCCCATTGTGGCAATTCCTCTATCGCCCATTGTGAGAGCATTAAGTGCTCCCTCGCAAATGAATACCGACCGGTACATTTCCAATGCGTCATGATTAAAGATGATAAATTGTTTGCCAAGGCCTGTGATATCTTTATCGGGATTATTATACCTGGGACCTTTTCCGATAACGTTCCGAGCATTGTAATATTTAAGTTGTCCTTGATAATAGAACGGGATGATAAGGTACCCATATGTTGAGCCGCTTGTTCCATAGCCGATACCGTATCTTGAAAACTTCTCGAGGTTAAAGCCGCGTTTCTTGATATATCCACGAATGCTTTTTGCAAGTTGGCTGTCTCCGAGCGAAATATTTCTAAATCCATCTGGGAGATATACGGGCTTACTTTCGGCAAGTTCGATTTTCTCTTCCTTAAACTGTAGTTCATCAAATTGTCCATTGTTCAAAAAATTAATTAGTTCATGGTACTCAGTAAATCCTTCTATGTCCATTATTAGTTGAGCAGGAGAAGGATGGGCATTACATCTAAAACAATTGGTTCTATACATAGAAAGGTTAACTCCCAACTTATGTTCTCTCCCACAATAGGGGCAAGTTGGTATACGTAACCATCCATGCTTATAATCGAATGCTCCTAATCGTTTAATGAAGTATGTCCTTAATCTAGATTTAAACTGATTGGTTATTTTCATATTCTCTTATAGCTTTTCTAAATTACTTTTCGAAGTTTCTTTAAATCCTCTAAATCTAAATCATTAATAGCAGTGATTTGCCAACCATTATGAGATATTTCTAAAGCTATCCCATCAGACCATCTATCTTTTACTACCTCTACTTTCTTTGTTTTCATAACTGTTATTTAATATATTACGAATTACCCTATCACCAACTCCAAATCTCTTTCCTAGAACCCTTAATAAAGTTTTGTTTACTTTCCATTTAGTAAACCCTAATTGGATTAGTTCAGATAGTAATGTATTATAATAAGCTTTTACTTTAGGTATCTCATTTAAGTTTAATTTACGATGTATATTATCCTTACCCATTACTGAAATCAGATTATTACCATCCCTGATAGATTGGTGTACATTTTCTTTCTGGGTACCCCATTTTAGATTCTTATAATAATTATTATAAATATCGTTATCTAAGTGCATTACTACAGGTAAATTATTGGGGTTAGGTACATAAACAGTAGCTACTAATCTGTGAACAAAAATCTTTGTAGACTTACCATCCCTATAAAGGGATACACTATAGTATTTGGGACGTTTCTTTGGTATTAGTGGGGTAAACTCATTACTTAATTTACCCCTACTTCCTCGGACATATCTTGAATATACGCTCCCAGTTTTAGAAACGTAGTATCCCATAAATCCTGGTATATTATCTTTCATTATATATCTCCTTGCTTTTTGTTATATTTCTCTATATTAGCATCTGGGTTACTAGAACTTTTTAGAGAATTATCCAGTTGTTCTCCATATACCCTGTCATATTCTTTTCGTTGTTCTCTAGTAAATTCGGTACACTGTTGAGTTTCTGTAGAGCATTTAAAAAGAGCTCTACCTGATGGTAGACCATCCCTTTGAACCACTATCTCGGCCCTTAATATATCATCCCTTTCTTCTTGTTCTGTAGCATTTAACCCCATAATTACTTGAGCATTTCTTACTATGGCTATAGAACCAGATATATCATTTTCATCATATCTGGTTTTTCTATGTTTTTTACCCTCTCTAGTAATATGATGTGCAGTCCAGATTATATCAAGTTTCATTTCTTCGGCTAAGTTACTCAAGTCTATATATACATTAGATATTCTTTCGAAATCTTCCCTATCCCCCGCTATTGATGCAAGTTTACCAGCGTAGTCAACCATAAGAACTTTAATATCGATTCCTTGATTACGAAGTTGAATTATCTTTTCCCTTATATAAGTGGTATTAGTAATCATTGCTGGTACACGCTCAACCACTAATTCAACTCCAAACCTTGCAAGTTTCCTTAAATGCTTTGCCTCAAGTTTATCATATTCACCCGAGTATAATTCCTTCTTGGTTTTATTAATACTGGATTGAATGAAACGGTCCATGATCTGTTCTTGACCATTTTCTGTATCAATATATAATACTGACTTCTTCATTCTGAGATAACCTCTTGCAAGGTTTACCATAAAGAAGGTTTTCTTTGCCTTGGGTTTATCTAGTATCACATTAACAGAATGCTCTGGATAACCTCCTGCATTAGTTAGTTCATTCAACTGCCTAAATGGGCAAGGTATAACTGAAGGTTCTGATTGTCTTCTAAACTGTCTCTCGGTAATATCCCGAATCATATATAAAGGTTCATCTTCTTTCTTAGGTTTACTTTTCTGAAGTACCTTTTCAATCTTCCTCGAATACTCTTCGTATTGTTCGAAGTTATCCAAATCGAAGGAATCATTTAAGTTCTTCATCTCAACATAAGTAGAGAACTGATATATCTTTTCTTTTATATAATCAGAATCCGATAGGGGTATATGATAGAGATTACTTATTAGTTTATTGATATTGGGTATATCATCTTTAGTTACCAAATCCACATAGGTTTTAGATTCTAGTAACTCTTTTAATACTTCCTTTAGAATATTCTCAGAGGGCATTCTGCCTTGCTTCTTAAAATATTTTGATATACCCTCGAAGATAAGGGAGTGTTCTATGAGAATCAGGTAATTGGATTTAATCCTTTTGAGTACTAATCCTCCTTCCTTATCTTTTAAAACAAACCTGAGTATCTCGAACTGAAACTCAGGAGAAAAACTGAACTTGATGTTGTCTTTAAATTTCTTCATATCTGTATTGCAATATTATATAAACTAATAGATTTTGATAGTACCGAGATAGTTCTAAGTATGTTGACATCTATCTAGAAACTACTAATCCACTACCTTAAGCTCCCGAATATTTAATATTATTATTTTATATAAGAAAAAATACTTATATTTGCATAACGAATATTTAAAAACATGGGAAAAAGTAAAGGAAATAACGGTTCAGAGCTTCATCGATTAAAACCTATGCAAGAATATGATGAAGCTACTTTCAACAGACTTTATAAAGTTTGTAAGCCAGTAATTAGAAACCTTACCAGACAGATTGATTATAAACGGTTTAATCTTACACCGGATATTATCCAATCTTATTTCTGGGATAAGATGTTATTTGTTTTCAACAAATACTATGGTGAATGTACTGAAGAACATCTTAAAGCAAGAATCCTTGCATCACTTAGTACATTCAAAAACAAATTGCTTCGTTCTGCATACGGAGAACAAGCAGAGTATAATCAAAGCCTCTTTAAACTTGATGACTTATTCGACAATGACAAAGAATTAGAGGATGATACCGAAGAAGAAAAAGCTAAATCAGAAATGCTTGATATGATGTATACATATATGAAGGATAAGCTTTCTCCAGATGCCTATCTTTTATTTGAGGTATTAATTACTCCTCCCCCTTTTATCAAGGAAAGGCTTGAAAATAGTACTCGAATAACTAATATAATGCTTATCGAATTTTTCGAAATGCCTAAGACTAATGAATCTATGAGATATATATCAGAACTTAGACAAGATATACAATATTGGGAAGACCGAGCTAAAGAAGAACTTAAGTATTAACACAAAAGAAAAGGGGCGTTTCCCAACGTCCCTCTCCCAATTAATTTTTACTACGCAAAACACAGATTGAAAACAAATGTTTACTCTTAAACAATACAAATAATACACATGAGTTTTAATACTACTAAATAACTAATAACAACTTTATGATGATATTTTTTGGATATATCGTAATGTAATAGTCGGTGGCAATTTCTCAATATCCAAAGTTTCTACCGAAGTTTCTTGTAAGAAAGATTCCCCTAATAGGTTCCAGCTTACTACGATAGCACCATCTTGAATACCCTTGGTAGGAGTTCCTCTACCGAAATCTCCATTCAATCCCGTCTCCCTATTAAAGAAAGATTGAGGACGAACGTTCTCCCAATTGTTAGCATCATCCTGTTTACCTTTAGATACACCAAGAGCATGCCTATGCTTAGGAAGGTCATCGCCTTTAATTGAGATTAGGAAGTTGCCTTTAGTTGGAGTATAGTAATCTCCGACATTCTGTAGCATTACTTCATCTCCAATCTGAACTCCTCCAGCTTGGTAACCAATAACTATTCTACCAGCTGCCTTAGTATATTCTGCCCAGCCCTCCGGTATTACATCGGTTTCCCAAAGGATGATAGAACCTATTGGTAAGTTAGCAGTACTCAGAGATTCAGAGAATTCTTTTCTGATAGCCTCAATTTGACTATCAATGTATTGCTTGATATTTAACTTAGTACCCGATTCATCTACTACTGGAAAGCCTGAATTTATCTGTTCTACTCTTTTCACTGATTCTTTCATCATACTCTGGGCAGCAGTAGTATAAGGGATTTCTTGGAACTTACCCTGATAGGGTACGATAGCAAAGTTCTCATTTCGTTTAGTCATTGCATCAGTACCCTTACCATATACTCCGATAAGAACAACGGAAGTTTTATTATTAGAGTAATAAGGGCAAGCACTCTCTACCATCTCTAGAAGATTGCTATAGGTCATATCGTAATTAGAATATACATCATTATTAATGATATCCGGTGTACGATTCTCTTCGGCAATCGGATAATAAATATCCAGAGACTTTTTAAACAAGGTGTAGAAGCTTTCGGAGGATTCATTCCAATAAGCTACAAAGTCTACTGGATTATCTACTGGTTCAGAAATAGTAGTATGTACTGCAAAGAGTAATACTTCTTCTGTTGAACCTTGGGTACCTTGGATATTCTCAATGGTAAGGGTTTGTTCATCAGATATAAATACATACCCATCCCTTGAAATACACCCAAAGTTTACATCTGGCAATTCCCCATCTTCTGAAGCCTTTGCCATATACCTTGCCATAATCCTATCCTTGATTACATTGGCATACTTACTTCCAGCAACTCCCTGAGGAGATACCACTAACTTGTTACCATTTATGGTAGCTGAGCCAAATCCACAGAATGGTCCTAAACCAGAAGGAGCAGCAATTGCTTCTGCTGCTTCCTTTGATTTAATAATACCTTCATACTTAAAGTACGTCTTCATTGTCCTTAGTATTTTTAAATTGATTTTTCTGTTCTGACATATCTTTAAATGCTTCACCTACATCCTTGAACTTGAGGGTTAACAATTTAAAGAGTATTCTCCATATACTGTGCCGTTTCTTAATACCATGTATTTCACAGATGTGTCCATATATACTATCTACTTCGAAACAGTAGCATATTACCATAACCGTTATTGATACCATTATTGGGTTCATCCCATAGGGTTCCCCAATAGCTTTACCAAGTACAGCACCAAGTAGAACATAACAGATATAATCTACTATTTTGTTTAGAGTTCTTCTTCCAGCTCTAGATTTTCGAATTTCGATTTTCTGTAACCTACTTGCCGATAACCCAAACCATAAATCTGATAGGATTAGAATTATTGCAAGAATTATCATCCATCTCAAATTATACAAGATTTGTGTACACTCTCCCAATATACCCACAGTGAATGTCTTGAATAAAGACTGAGTTGTGGTCTCTGTTATTCTATCGATTGTTGAATTTATCATTGTTCTACTATTTGCCAAGATTGATTACTGTAAGTTGTAATGGTAAATGTTTTCTCTGAGAGGTCATCATGTTCCCATTCTAACTTTTGAGGACTAACACTTAAAAGGTCTGCATCTACTACGGTGAACTTAGTTCTCTTCGAAGTATCTACCACTGATTCGAATATATACTCTCCAGCTTGTGCAGTTACAAATTCATAACCAGCACCACCTGCGTCATAAGTAGTTACTTTACCAATTTCCCTTATTCGACTATCGAAGTCTGGTTTATTAGAAGTACACTTGATTAAAGTAGATACCTGTTTAACATTCCCCTTTAATTCTGCATAAGGGGGAGTACAAGAAATCTCGATGATTGTAGGATAATCTTCCAATATTACTTGGCATCTTAAAGAAGAACCATCATCCGCTACAAAGGTATAAGTCCCAGCCTTGGTAAGAACAATTTCCTCATCAAGGTTATAGGTTTCCCCGTTCTCATCACAGGTAGCAGTACCACTTACATTAACCCCATTTTTCATTTCCTCAAGATGGAACTTACAAGCAGACTTTTCATCCAGTAATTGGTATACTGCATAAGTATCATCTATCTGGTCTTCTGGTAATGCCCAGTTGGGTTCTTTCCAATGACTGTCTGTAGCATCCGAAGGTACTATCTTTAATTTATTCTGATATACTACTGGAGAATCATTAACTACCAAAGTAGTCTTAGCAGTAGGGTAAGCTACAGACTGGAAGGTATAAGTCCCTGCCCTATTTGCAGTATATACATAACCATTCTGAGCATTAAAGGTTTCCCCAGTTTCAATTACCCTTACTCTATAATCATCCCCATTACCAGAAATACATTGTATCTTTACTGTAACTTTTGCAGAGCCATTGAATAATGTGACTGTTGGTGGGCTAACAGTAATTCTATATACTGCAGTCTTATCAGATACTACTTCGAATATACCTACACCTTCATCGGTTTCCCTTTTATCCAGTGTACATTTAAACTTATAAGTACCATAACTATTAGCAGTAAACTTATCACCGTTCTTAAACAACTTAGTATCACCAATTAGCCTACAATATAGTTCACCAGTAAATGATTCTGGGTAATTCGATTCGATGGTAAGAGTGGTAGTAGCATCCTTGATACTTTGCTTATCCCCAACTCTAAATTCAGAAGGTGTACATCTTACCTTATATGTAATCTCTTCTCGAGTTACAACAAAGGAAGTTTGCTTTACTGGGAACTCTACAATCTCAAAGATGTAGGTACCAGGCTCTGAAAATTCCCAAGTTGAGCCAGAGACTTTCACTATATCAGTACCGGATAATCGTACATTACGGGTTTTCACGGTACCCTTATAGGATACGTTTGCCCTTACTACTGTACTTACTTTTAGGTTAGTAGGAGTTATCTTTCCAGTAATAGGGTCACAAGTAATAGAATATACTCGATTATAAGATTCTTGATTAACCGTGATTTGAGTTACCTTAGTAGGGTCTCCCACACTTCTAAAATAATAAGTACCTGCTCTGGGTATATTAAAAATGGAACCACTTTCGTGTTTAGTGTAACCCCAATTTATATTATCACTGGATATCTGATATCTTAGGTCGGCATTTATCCAATCTGAAGTTACAGTTACCTTTACCGGTACTTCATATACCTCTGAAGTAATAAGATTGGGTTGGTCCGGATTTACTAACTCAGCTTTAATTGTATTTGTATACCCATCATTTACGGTAAACCCATATTGAATATCGAAAGATACATGATAGGGTATGAATCTTTTAAAGAAAGCCTCTACGGCTTCTCTAAATTTTCTGAAAGCTGCCGAGTTCGAAGTATATCCATGACCGGTAAGTCTAAAGGTTACCGGTATACATTGAGAACAATCGAAAGTATTATCATAGGTATACTTATCGTCATAATGGTAATACTGGTCAAAGTGCGGATTACCTTTTACCCAACCATCATAACTATCAGCCTTTGCAGGGTCAGTTACTACGCAGGTTAACCCATACAGCCTCATCATTATTTCGAAGAACTCAGAGGTACCTCTTATTTTAAAAAGAGATATCGAATACTTCAGGATGTTTCTTACTTGAGTACTGGTTAAAGTAAAGGGTCCCTCCTTTGGTATTATCCAAAGCTTAGATAACTCTTGGAGTTTAGCATCGGAGTAGAACCCATTAAAGTACTCTGCCCATTTCTGTGCATCTATAGTGTTCCCATAAGCAAAGGGCATTTCTCCGAGGAATTGCCAAAGGAAATTGAGATACATATCCGGAGCCTTATCTATATCAATAATGTCTAAGATATTCTCAATATCCTTTGTAATGTAATCTTCAAAATGCTCTCCACAAATTTCTAGAAACCTCTCTAAGATGCCTTTGCCATTTACCTTATATGTATCTTGAGCTTTATACTCGAATGGCAAAAAGTCGATTAGATTTTTGAGGTTTATCATTATACAATTTCTTTTACGGTTAAAGTCAATTGTGAAGCATTTTCGAATACTGGTAAGTTAAAACCGGGGTCTTCATAATCATGGTTAGGTTCTGATACCGTAATAGAATACCGATAGCCCGATTGATAGCTGTTGTTCTGAATGTCCAAAGAGAAATCAAAACCATTAGCTTTATCGATAATCTGGATAGAGCTACCAACTGAGCCAGTAGTTACATAACCATTTAATACCGAACGTACTGTAAAGGTAGTTGAGGAATTGAAGGTTATGTAGTAGGTCATAGAACCCTTTGCCTTGTTCAATTTAAATTGGCCAAGGTTTAATTCCTTATTACCATAAATGGTAGTAGGCCAGGGTTTAATATAGAACTTAGTAAGGTGAAGGTAATCTACGGTTGATAGATTATCTATCAGGGCATAGATATCTGATACTCTTACGCTTCCTCCTATTTGAGCTTGCTCCGGAGAATAGGCATTATATAAAGCCGTAAGAATTTGAGTTTGTATCTCTGGAGTCTTATAAGACTTCTTACCAGTAACTTCCATCTCTAGAATAATCTGAACCTTGCCTGCAGATTTAACCTTTAACCAAGTAGTCATAGGTGCTCTTTGAGATAATAGGTTGTATACCCTATTTATTAATTCAGAAGAAGCAACAGCTCCACCATCAGGACTGATATATACTGTAAGCTTTCTACCACATTCATAATCGGCTTTAGCTTTGTTTACCCCATCAACCAACATAGCCAAACTTTCGAAATCCTCTTTGGTAATTGCTACTCCCAAAGTCTTTACACTCAAAGGTATATGTTCCTTAAGCATTATAAAGTTCTCATAGTTTGAACCACCTCCAGCATCATAAGCATTACTTACTGTAGCATCAGTAATTGAAGAAGAGATTATTGAGGGTACAGAAGTAATGGTATTACTCTTTACATTACCTTGAGTACCATTAGTTAAGTAGAATACTACATTGGTTATTTTTGCACCTGCTGCAGGTTTCTTACCGAAGGTTCCATCCCCAAACATTATGTAAGGGTTAAGAGCTTCATCTACTGAAACCATAAAGTGTTTATCCGTTGGCTTTGATTTTGCAAAGGTATCTACCAATACCCAAGTTTCTCCACCTATCTGTAAAGACATAGAGCCCTGTTCATAGTACTTACCATTAGGCAATGTACCAAGGTGAACTATTACCCTGTCTCCAGTAGGTATTAGCATATTATTAAGAGCACTTGCAGTATATTTCTCATGTTGAATTATAGGTACTTTACATGTGGTTACATTTGAATACCAAGTTACATCTCTAGCAGATAACCAAGAGTTACCACTGGAATCCGTAAATAGAGTTCCTTGAGGTATGGTTAATTTAGCTCCAATGGAATTACCAGTAATACTTCTGGATAAGATTACATCTACTGTAGCAGCAATCGCTGCTCGAGCATGATAATCTACCAGAGCTCCATGTTTAACTACCGAATCATACCTTCTTGCAGTAGATAGGAAGGTTTCCCTTGCCATATTATCTACATAATAGTGAAGTACTTCGGCAATTGCCGCAAACAATGAGAGGATGATAATTAAGATATTCCCCTCCGAATAATCCGTTATGAGTTTCTGACCCTGAGGGTCTTTAAGCCCCATAAGGGATTCAACCAGCTTGGCCTTAATCTGTTGATAAGACCTCTGGTATGGATTAAGCCATTTATTTGTGATTCCCATATTATTGTGTATTTAATGAATTATCTGACCTATCATAGGTGATATCGAGGTACTGACTAGAATTTGTTCCATTTATTACATAAGCTACTTCTATGTGTATTTTTGCATCAACTCTAGTAACTGTGATATTTTGGAAGGTTATTCTCTGTTCCCATGCACCTATGGCTTGTTTTAAAAACTCTTTAATTATAAAACTTAGGGCTTGTGAGTTTGGTTCCTCAATACATTGCCATAGTTTACTACCAAAGTTTTCCTGTCGAAATCTCTGACCTATCATATAATACAATATAGAACTTATATTATCCCTGATAAGTTTAAAATCCCCGTTTACTGGGTACCAACCTCTTTCACCCTTTTCATTAGTTGTAAGTTGGATAGGATAAGTTACACCTATACCAACTAAGTCTGTAAAGTAATTCTTTTCCATTAGTGTATGCAGGTTTTATCCTCATAATCGTCTACAACGAATTGTGAGAAAGGTTTAGTTACTTGAGTTACTGTAGGACCTGAAGAACCTGGTCCAGTAGTTACACCTGAGTGTACATGAGAATTGAACATACTGCGAAGTTGTTCTAGCTCTTGGATAGTTTGATTTAGTTTTTCTGTTAGTTGAGCAATATTGATTAACCCCTGATTTTCTCCGGTATTTAATATAAGAGTATCACCTGAAGATACATTGATATCCTTATTAGCTGATACCACTACATTAGATTCAGAATAAACTGAGATATCTCCATTAAAATAAAGATTTAGTTTCCCATTATTATCGTCTATTACAATGAGATTACCTTCTGGAGTAACTATCCCCATCTTATTTGGGCCATCCAAAGGTTGGGGTACTTGATTCATACTCCAACCATGGTATTCCCATAAGGGTTTAGTAGGATCACCAAATTCAAAAGTAATGAATACTATATCTCCTACCTTAGGGGCTAAGAACTTAAATCCACTACTTATTGAACCATGTTGTCCTTTCGGTAAAGCCCAAGCAAAGGTACCTCCCATTACTTCTGGTATACATACTTTTACCCTATTCATCTTCTTTTCGGTATCATTATTATCAACAACTATCCCCCGATAAATAGAGTAATACCTTCCAAGACCCTCTAATCCTTCTTCTGTTATTATTTTTGCAGTTTCATAGCCCATAATTACCTCACTTCCTTATTCTTAATATATTCTCCTTATTCTTAATATATTCCTTGAATCTCTTTATGTTAATATATTCCTTGAATCTCTTTATGGCTACTTCCATATAATCGAATTTAACCCAATAGTCATCTGGTACTTGAATATCCTTAATGGTTATTTTTCCGGGTACTACCTTGCCCGAAGAAGTAGTTAAACTGCCAGAGCTTACAGCTATACCCTCGGCTTTCTCGATTGGAGTCTTAGCCAATACTTCGGTATAATAAGCTTTCTTCCTAGCCATTTCGTCTCTACGTTTAATATCTAATACATTTCCTTCCTTATCCATAATACCAGATTCAATGAAATAGGCAACCTCATTGTAAGTCCAACTCAAATCCAATTCGTTGATATTACTCAAAGCCTTCTTATCTTTACCCTTAGAGGTTACAGCATTAGCTTTAGCATCATTAGCTACAACGGTTTGAGTAGACAATCCAGTCTTAGAAGTAGTAGAACCAGCCCTACTCGAGTTCTTCACTAACTCTAAATTAGTTACATATCCCTGGCCTGCATCCATAGAGTGGGTACATTGTTTTATATACCAAGGACCAGACCATCGTTTACCCACATTTTCTAAGATTAGTATTTGAGAAGAAGCTAGTAAAGGTCTTCCAACAACTTGCATTTGACAAACCAGTTTACTCTCTGTATGCTTTAAACCACCATTAGCATTAGCATTAGCTGCCCAAGCCCACTTATCTATCCCTCCGTATCTACTGAATAAGTTATGGTAAAGTTTGTACAGCGGTATTTCAACATTAGCCTTTTTCCAATGTTGAACTTTTACTGTAACACTGAATACACCAAGGCTGGGGTTTAATGGATTTTTATATTTGATAACCGGAGTGTCATCAATCACCATGGTATAGGGACCTTTCTTTAAAGCCGATATACCTCGATAAACACTTTCTTCATCCTCTAATCCCCAACCATTAGCTCCACCCTTGGGAGTATGTTCTGGGTCAAAGTCTCTTGGGTCCAGGTCTTCTATGACCATGTATTCCATTTGGTCTTTACCCTCAAAAAGGTACCTTTCGTTCTTAAGGATATTGTATATATCTTCATCTAGGGTCTTACCATTAACCACATTCTTAAGGGCTGCATTTAAAGCTGCACGTCTATCAGCAGGAAATTCTTCTCTTTGAATGGTTTTATTTATGATACTTCTTACCTGGTCTGTACTAAGTTCATTAAGGAATTTTTCTTTACCTTGTCTATATGCTTCGGCTGGGTTAGAAGCAGAATATTCTGCTACATCTTGATTCCATTTGTCATTCAATTGTTTCCTAGCTTCAATTGAAGCTCTTAAGTTAGGGTCGGTACTTATAGTATGCTTTAATCTCATTTCCATAATAGTTGGTATATCTTGAGGATTATTTTCAGCACCATATTTACCTACTGAGGTATGCCAGTTCTTATAATATACCCCATTATTCTCATTAGCTACTATCTCGGGTAATTTTTCGGTATCATCAATTCCAGTACTTAATATTTCTAAGTCTTTACTTTCAGGATTAATAGTAGGAGAGAGTGTAGCCTTAACTCTTTTAGTTACCTTCTGAGTAGAAAATTGAACACTGAGTACTTCGCCATTCTCACCCTGATAAGTATAAACAGTTACAGGTTCTTCATGGAATTTCCTATTGTGTATATAAATAACATTATCTCTTGAATCTATGTACCAAGGGCCATTAGTATAACCTCTCATCTTTTGTTCTAATTGAACTAAGATGTTCTTGCCAACTAACCCAAAGTCACTATTAATCAGAGCCTTCAAATCTTCTGGCATAGCCACTTCTGCTATCCCACTGTATTTGTTAGCATAGAGTACTTTACCAGTAGTGGTACGGGTATTCTCTGTAGGTACCTGTAGTGACTCATATACTTTATTACTTATTATTCGTTGTTCCATTACTGAAATATTTCTATGATTACACCTACACCATTATTACAGCCTCCATCTAAATATGATGATAAACTGTTCTCTGAAGCTTCAGAGAAATTATATGGTGGTTGATATCTTAAATCACCGATAGAGTCTATACACTTGATAGTTACATGAGTACCAGTAGAATCAAACTTTGCCTCAAAGTCCCTGACCTTAATGGTTTTAATTGGACCTGATATGAATTGACCATCTGGGTATATATATCCCCACTGTAAGCATATCACACTACCCTCTTGTAAAGCATCTATATCTACAGTATCTGGGTCTCCAGTATCAAATGTAATTGTAGCAAGATTTTCTTTTTCTTCATCATACCTATAATTCCAGGTACTAATATAAGCTCCAAGAGGTATACCAGTAATTTGGTTCATTATCGGCATACCTCTGAAATCGAATAGAGCCAAATACGGTTGACCCATTCCGTTATATAATATGGGTTTTTGTTTAGCTGCCATAAACTGGGATTCTTATGAGTGTTCCACTTTCCACCTCTTTAAAAGGATTTAATATACCATTAGCTTCTGCAATAAGATACCATTTACCAGAATCACCATAATATCTATAGGCTATATTCTGTAAAGTCTCTCCATCCTTAATAGTGTGTTGAATATCATTAGGGGACGAAGGTACAGAAACTACCGGAGCTTCTAAAGAGTAATCACCATCCCCATAATTTAGAGCATAGGCATTATTATAAGGACTAGCTCCCATCAAATATTGGTTAACATCAATCATATTTAATACCTCCCGTCTTTTTAAGTGAATCGGAATTTATAAAATCTCCATAAGATAAGTTATATGCACTTACTCTCTTGAAAATCAATTCTTGAGTTGCTGCTGCAGGCAATAACCTACCATTACCAAAAGTAGCTGGCTTTCCAGGTACCCTTATTCTATAACCGTTCTGAAAGTTCTTCAGAGTATAAGTTGCTGAAGTAAGAATGTAATAATGGTTATCAAAGATACCAGAATCCCCCCATTCTATCTTAACAATAGGAGGAGCTGATTGATAACCATTAGATTTAGACCATGCCTCTAATAACCTACATTTATTGATTACCTCTTCTGGATTTTCTGGGTCATTACAGTACCAAGACACATTGAATTGAATAATGTCTTCAGCTCCAGTAAAGTGATACATTGGTACATTGCGACCCATTGATTTAATGGTGGCCCATGTGGTTTCTCCTCGGAAGTCTAATTCCGGAGGTCTATTCTGTAAGGTAATGTATTGAGTGGGGTTAACAGTCATATTATATATCCTTACCTCATTCTGATATATAACCTCTGCTTTAGCCTCGAAGTTTCTGTAATTAGTAGTATTCTTATTTCCCTTTGCTGGGTCTACTCCTTCGCCTTCTTCTAATCTTGGAAATTGTAATTCCATTCTCCATTTAGCCTGGAGCTGTTTGTTTAGGATTGGGTTCTTGGATGATATCTGAGCTTCTCCTATTACCCCATTAGGGTCATAGAGTTTACCCTTTTGAGCATCATCTTTTGGAAGAGTAGAAATAGTTCGATTAAGTAATATCCGAGCTCTCCATAGTTTATTTAAGGGACCCGTAAGAACACCTGCTGTATCTCTTGTAAGGTCATTGTATTTTTCAACAATCTTACCTGCTGCTTTATTTAATACTCTAGCCATAGTGTTTTTAATTTTATAATCCTAATGCTACACCAGTATAATCTTGCTGAGAACCCAAAGAATAATCTCCCAATATCTCACCATCTACACTGATATTAATCTTACCGTCTTTTAAGCCATCTCTAATAGCTGCTCTCATTGCATTCAGAAACCTTTCTTCATTCTGAGCCCTGATTGCAGAGGGGTCTTCTTTATTCTGAGCTTCTGTATTTCTATCTACTGATTTAATAAGACTACTTCCTACCTCTATTAATAGTGGAAGACCTACGGTAATTGCTAATCCCCAGGGTCCACCAAGTAATCCCATAAGTCTACCACCGAGGGATGCTAAACCCTTTATAGCACCTTGCCTAGCCACTTGACTACCAACTTGGGCACCTGCTCCAGCTAAAGCCCCTCCAGCTAAATTACCCGCCATAGTAGTTGCTAATGGTACTCCAGGATTTGGTGTCTTAACATATCTTCCGGTTTTAGTGTTATAAAATCTACCAGCAGAATTCATACCAATACCGCTTGACATCATTTGGAGTTGAACCATGGTTCTCATAAGGTTAACCATCCTTACCATGTGTGCTTCCATAATGGCAAACTGAGTATTAGTTTTTATTGCTGCAGCAGACATACCTTCAGTAGAAGCAGTAGCAATAGTTTGTAAATACCCAACAGACCTAATAATACCTCTTACAGTATTAAACCCTGCAACTATAGTACCCACTACTACTGCAGTAGCTCCTATCCTAAGACCAAAACCTCCAACCCAAGTTTCTGAGATAGAATTGATTACCTTAACAATTTTATTACCAACATTTAAAACAGGAGTAAAGATTCTACCCAAAGCTGCACCTGCGGTAACTGTTAAGTTCTCTATACTTGATTCGAATTGGTCAATTACACCTGCATCGGTTTTAAGACGTTCTTCATTGAGTCGATTTACTGCCCCAATGTTTTGGTCATAAGTAGCAAGTATCTTACCCATCTTATCTCTACCAGAAGCAATATCCCTAAGTACGGGGAGCATACCACGATTACCACGAACTCCAAAGATATTGAAGAAAGTTGGTGTTTCAATTCGTGAAGGTAAATCTACTGCAGCCTTAGCAAACTTCTGATAGATAGTATAAAGGTCTATAAGATTACCCTGAGCATCGAAGAATTCATCTGGACTTAAGCCCAGGTCTGCTAAAGCGTTATAGCCTTTCTTTTTTTGGTTAACAAGAGAGAGTTGTAAGTAACGAATCATATTGGCCAGTGAGGTACCTGCCATAGAACCCTGTATACCCATATCACCCAATACACCAATAGCAGCAGCGGTTTGCCGAAGGTCTACTCCAGCAGTTGCCATATCTGCTCCTGCATAAGATATGGACTGGGCTAAGTCTGTCAAAGATATATTTGCATTAGTAACTGCAGTATATAAGTCATCGGTTACTCTAGCGGCTTCTCCCATTGGGATTTGGTACATTGACATGATATTAGTCATCAAGTCAGCTACACCACCTTTCTGTCCCACTGGCATAGTAAAGATTGAAGCCAGCTTAGATGCTGGCCCAATCATTTCTTTAATAGCATCGAATTTATTACCTGCCATAGCCAGGTATCTTTGTCCTGATGCAACATCTGAAGCAGTAAGAGGAGTTATCTCATTGACATCCTTTGCCAATTGTAACATCTCTCTTTGTTCTGCAATGGTAGCACCAGCAATTTTCGAAGCAGTCCAAACTTCATTCTGAACACCCGCAGAGTATTTATAGGCCCTTGCCATTCCCCCTACGAGCTGCATTCCGAAGTCCATTGTATTAGAAGCCGACATCTGTATACCTCTATTCCAGGTATTCATATCATTCATCATTGTTCTGAATGACCCAGATATCTTGCCAGCTTCTTGAGAGAATCGGTCTTTTAAAACCATGGCAACACCGACCTCTACTATACTCCTACTGGTATTCATAATTTACTTTCTTTTCTTTAATTGTTTATAATATTGCTCGGCCATTTCCTTGAATATTTTCCTTATTCGATACGGAAGACGTAAAAAGCCGAAATAGTCTAAGGCTATCTCGGCTCTGGTGATATAAACAAAATCACTCTCTAACATTACTCTTCCGTCAGGTAGAAAAAATTCGGTGCCCAAACTATAGGATAAGTTCTTTCCTCTCCAGTGGTTGGATTAGTGATATGGGATTCACCTTTGAAGATAGGGTCCATAGATAAGATATGCTTTCTCATCTCAGCCATATCCTTTGCAGTAAACGGAGTAAAGTTTTCTACCTTCTCCCAACTACCATCGACCTCTAAGTAAAGGTTCCGACAAAGAAGAGGAGCATTCTTAGTTTGTTTATCCAAAGGCAACTTCATAAACTCTTGTTCTCCCTTACCAGTCATACAATCGAATTTAATTCTCTTGCCAGATGAAAGAGTGTATTCATGGTCTACCAATCTAACTCCCTCTGGATAATAAGGGATAGCATCTGGCTTCTGATTTAAATCCTCTACAGTTGGAGTAGTACCGTAATCGAAAAGGAACTCATGAAGGTCTTGGCCATAAGTAATCTTACCACCATTCTCTTTGCCCCAATCATATTCGAATTCTACTTCCTCTCCCAAAGAGAAGATACGAGAATTGAAGATAATAGCATAACGGTCATTGACTGGTAAGTTAAGGGCATCATCTACGGTTAATTTCCCATTAGGGGTAGCAGTAGTTCTAATTACGATTGCTGCAATGAACTTGGTAAGGTTCATCAAAGTCTTCATGTCTGAAAGGTTACTGAGAATATCTTCATCAGCACCATTTTGTTCTCTGATTTCATATTCGAAACCAGAAGGTCCGGTAAATCTAAATGTTCTAAATTCCATAATTTGATATATTTAATGTTTACAAATGTTCATAGTACTCCGTATAACAACAAGAAAGGGATGAGCTCCTATCACAGGAATCCCACCCCTCCCACGAATCTTAGTGAAAATAGACTAAGGAATTAGTATTTATCTGCAGTACCAACTGAGAACTCTATGGACTCAATGGTATTCTCTGAAGCCATTCTGTCCAAGTCTAAGCCGGTAATCTTACATGGCCATACCTCTTCGAAGACATGGGTATTAAGAACTGAGACTCCATCTTCGGCAAGTTCGTTTACAATTGCCGTTTCCCAGTATTGGCTTGGTACTAAACCACCACCAACTATGTGGTCCTGGCAAGAGTATAGCCAATCATGAAGCCATGTATCAGAACCTGCAGTAGTCATAAGTTTCTCTACAATAAGATTACCTATAGTAACCCTACCTGCAGTTTTAACGTCTCTATTGACGTCCCCATGAGCAACCTGGTCAATCTCAATATCCGGCAAAGTACAACTTTGGAATAGATAGGTATTGATAGGGTGTTTGGGGAACATGATGCTCCACAAGAATTTCTTCCGTGGGTTTTTTACTTTTGCTCCCATTGTGTTATGAGTTTATAAGTTATTACTTGTTTCTACGATTGATACTGCCTTAGAAGCTGCATCGATTACAATCTCCATAGTTACCTCTTGCATAGGAACTACATCCTTATACTTAAGGATAGCACGGTACTTACCTTGACGGGCATCTGCTTCGTTATTAACCGAAAGGTCATCCCAAGAAGTTGCATCTTGGTCACCCATCCAGGTATACTCGGTCATAGCATCTTCGTCTACCAAAGAATCCAAGGTAGGCTTAACCTCCAACCAGATTCTCTTCCAAGTACTCCAAACGTTGGGTTCTTCGATATACTTGTTGAATACCGGGCGAAGGAACTTCTTCAAGTAAAGATTCAGTCTTACGATTGAAAGGAACCTTTCAGAATCCTGTTTCACTTGAGAAGAGAAGCAATGCCATAGCATGGTTTGCTTACCTGCATCTGGAGTATCTTTGATTACCATCTCATTGATATAATTCTGAGCAAGGGTGTTCAGTTCGTTATATCGAGAAGGAGAACCATAGTTAGGGCATACTGGACCAACTGCATCCCCAATAACTCCTCGGTTCATACCTGCAAAGGATTTCCAAGGACCATATTGAGTAGCAGAGGCATCTCCCAAACCAACAATAGTACCCACTACATCGGAATCCTGAAGATTACCCTTTTCGTTGTAGTACTTAAGTCCACCACCAAAGTAGGCAATGTACTTAGAGTTACCTACAGTACCAAGGCAAGTCTGTACCCAAGTAACCTGAGCTTTGTAATCTCTTGCCTGAGTACCTTGAGTATAATGGGTTAAGTGTTTGGGAACTTCGATATACAGTACCCATTCCATCAGTTCTTTTGCCATATCAGCAGCAGCCTTGTATACTTTGAGTACCTCTGAATCTTGTTCCAAGTGTTGAGAGATATGTGAAATAAACAATTGGTAGAAGTCTGTGTAGTCTCTTACCAAGTCCAGTGAAGCAATCCATTCTTCGGCAGTTGGAGTGGAACCTGCACTACCGATAGTACCATTAAACAGTTTCTCTGTTTCGGAGGGTGCAGCATCTCCCACGGTAATAGTGATAGCATTCTTAGTACCGTCGATATCATCGGTAAGCCACTTAATTAGGTTTTCAAAAGAGGAACCTGCAGTAATTACCGGCTTAATATATTCCGAGTTCTTAGCAAATGCACTAAGAGCAAGATAATCTACCGAAGTGTTATTGTTATCATCGGCAGTTTTGTAGGTTATTACTGGACCCTGTTCAAGTACTTGCCCATTAGCCGAATAGATTTTATAATACAAGGTATTAGCTTGCTTATAAAAACCAACCTGGAAAGTATCTGCACTACCAATGGGATCTCCATATCCCTTGGTTACTAATCCAAAACTATAGGTAGTACTACCTGATTTTAAAGTAATCAGAGCAGAGGGTTTAGCCGAGTCGGGTACAGCAGAAGCAACTGAAATCCCATCTTCTGAATCTTTAGCTTTTCTTGCCGCAGCCTGAGAAGCAGTTACTGTACCCTGAGTAGCTCCTTTGCCAAGTACTCGAATAACACGAAGCTTAGAACCACCTTGCAAAGCCTTTTCGATATTTGATACAGAACCATCGGGTACAATTTCAGAACCATAGATTCTTTGGAACTGAGAGAATGTAGAGATGATTTCTGAAGGGTCATCGTATGGACCTTTAGTAGTTCTAGCCAATACACAAGAAACTCCTAACATGGGAGTAGTTTGAAGAACATTGTTGTTCTTAAACTTAAAATCAACATGAGGTGAAGTTGGCATAATTCTATTGTGATTAAAGTTAATTACTCGTTTAATTTATACCCTAGAGTATTGTACCTATACCTTAGGTACTTTTAACTCTAGCATCTCATTTTCGTTTTGTTCTAACAATCCAATGAGAACTGAGATATCCTTGATAGGTGTAAGTGTACCTTCTTCCAAAAGCTTTTCTGGGAGAATACCATCTTTACATACATAGGTATATACCTTTTCGAGTATACCATGTTCTACATCGGGATGGTCATAATAATTACCAATTTCAATGAATAGGTTTCCGGTGGGAGCAAGCCTGCCCTTTTCCCATTCCTCTAAGTCATTGAAGTATGGTCTCACGTATCCTCTAGCAGGTAAGCCAGTATATAAGATTGTATGTAGCAACCTCATATCGGCTTGTGTTTGAGAAACTAGATGTACATCTATGGTAATATCTTTGGTTTCATAAGGAAACTCTGAAGCTTGGTAATTACCGTCTTCAAGTCTATCACCAATAATGTATTTGTTCACACCAATATCCCCAGCATAATAACCCTGTAATTCTAGGGTTATTCTTGGGAGAGTTTTAGGGCCTTTTACTTGATTATTCCCTATACCAAAAAGAGGTATAAACTTCTTCATACCTTTAATTGCCTCTTGAAATCTTTTTTCGTTTTCTTGAGACAAAGGTAAGAAGTCTTCTGGGTTTAAGGTAAGACCCATTTCTAACATTGTACTAAGTAGAGAGATATAAAAAGTTCTTTCTACTATTTCTTCTGAGTTTACCATTAAAATCCTAATCTAATCCTTAACCGAACACTTTGATTGCCATTGTCATTAATATACCCATTATAAGTTACCTGAATACCTCCAAAACTCTCTGTTATGGTTTGTGTTTGTAAATGACCAACACAATTTAATTCACTAACCCATTGAGTAGCAATATTTGAAGGATAATCGGTAAGCCATACTTTAAAGGGTATTGGTTTTGAACCAATATCTCCAGGTAATTGACCCTCTATTGTCTTACTTATATCGGTTATCTTAAATTGTTTTATAAATTTAGCAACTTGAATACCGTTGATAAGGTAGTACTGATAACCCTTTACATTACTAATCTGAGCAGTACTAGTATTTTGACCAAGGTTTGGGAATGGTATATTCGGAGTTGGTTCAAAGCCATACTTAGTAGTTCTAATACCTGGAGATTGAGTTATATTTAAAACTATCTCAGCAGTGTTAGGTTCTTGCTGTGAGATAATCTTAACTATAGCAGTTCTTTCCAAGGGGTCATAGTTACTGGGGTTATGTTCTTGATTAGTAGATTTAGTTTTGATAGTAAGCTTACCTGCGGCATTAGCTTCTCCAATTTCTTGGGTTACCTCTAACCAATCTGAGGAGCTTTCAACTTTCCAATCTACAGCACGATATTCATCTTGAGGCTTATTATCGATAAACTTCTGTTGGTAACTGTATACACCTATTTCTAGGGTCTCACCCCTTTTAGTACCATCGAAAGTATGGGAAGTAGTTTCTGGAGTAATACTAAAATAAGTTCCCCAGGTCTCTACTATTTTAGGAGCGGCCTTTTGTACCAGGGTTACTTCCCTTTCTACACCCTGAACTACTACCTTGAGGACCTGCTCTTTTAAGGTCTGTTCTGTATTTACTGCTTTCGGTTTTACACGAATGGTAGCAGTACCAGTTCCTGATAGTGAAGATATTTCAAAATCTACTGCCATTATATAATCCTCCTTATTTCTTTTCTAACTTCATTACGTATTTCCTTTTGTAAGGCAGCTTTTCCACCAGCAGCCTTAAATGCAGGAGCCCAGAGAGGACGAGGTGGTAAATTACCATCTCTACTACCATACTCTAACATGATAGCTATCTGATTCAAAGTTTTTCTTGAAGTCTTACCAGTATAAGTAATCTTCTTGATTCCAATTGGTAAACCAACGAAAGTTCTTTTCTTACCTTTTACTAAGGTAACTGACCTGGCATATTGTCCAGTAAGATTTAGCATGGTATGGTCTCCATATTTCTTTATGGTACCAGGAGCATGTGGTGGCCAAGATACTCCGGAACCCCTTGGAGGTACACCAGTATTCAAACTTCGTCTTACTATACGAAGAAGTTGATTACCAAACTTTTCTGTACCTTTCGCATAACCCTTATTTAAGATACTTGGAGTTTTGGCAATCAACCTTTCTGCACGAGCTTGTTCTCGTTTATCTACGTATATTTCTAGAGGGCCAACTGGAGTCGATAGTGTAATATTAACCGACTTACTTGGCATAATTCTTACTGTTGTTTAGGTTTATCCAATCCCAGCTCCTGAGCAATTCTCTGTAACAGAGTCTCTTGAGTGGATATTCGTTGGTCCATGTATTGACGGAACTCCTCAAACCCTGGAGCAGGTTTACTTGGAGCAGAAGGTGATTGGTTAATTGAATTGAGAATGTTATCGCATTCAGAAACAATTGCCTCAAACTTTGGTCGATTGTTAAGTATATTCAAGGCATTATGTTTCTGCATAGTAACCTCATTAATTATATTCACTACATCGGTAGTATAATATACACCATTATAAATACCTTCATCAGATTGTGATGGCAAGTATATGGTGAGTTGTGATACCGAATCTTGGATTACCAATTCGACACTGTTAACAAAGCCGTCTTTAGCACCAGAGGCCATTGGTTTACTTTCTCCTACCTTTACGATTCTTGCTGTATCAAAAATAGGATAACCAGACCGTCTGTCTTTTTCTAATGTGAAAATCATTTCACCTTTCTGTACCTTTTGGAAAATCAATGTTCTTTCGTCCATAATCATCTTTTATTAATTAAGTTTAAACCAAATGAAACTGCACCTGGATTCCTTTGCATGAAGTCTACCAGGTTTAAGAATTGATAGTATCCAAATTGATTTATGAGTACCTGAGCTTTGTTTGCTACTTCTTGTGCAATCTCTATATTGGGAGCAGGTAGAGCTAATTGTATCTTGAATTCGGTGAGTTGTTCTTGTTCCATAATTCCTTAGTTTAATGAGTTAAAACGAAAAAAGGGGTACACCTAAAAACAGATGCACTCCTTTAATCATCTTGGTCATTTTAAATTAAATACGTATTCATAAGTAATTGTTGCAGCATTCTGAGTGATATCAAGTGTAAGTTTTTTACCTGATTCACTTTGAATAACTGTAACCGTAGCAGATCTTGATGATTCTTTGGTATTCTCTGAAGCTTTACTTGATACAGTCTTACCACTAACTGTAACAGAAGACCAAGAGGGAGTACCAGACAAACTTACGCCTACATCATAAGTATCTGAAGTTTCGGAACCATTAATTACTTTTTTCTTATAGGATATAAAAGCCTTAGATAAAGTATCCCCTGAAGCAGCATGGTGAATGGATTCACTTGCACCAGCACCCTTCCAATTAAAATAATAATTATAAGATACACTTACACCTCCCTGAGTGATATCCACATAATCGGAAGCACCCCCATAAGAAGCAGTAACTCTAATAGACCTACTACTTGTACTGGTATTCTCAGAAGCACGAAGTGTAGTACCTGATAGACTAAATCCTGAGGTACCATTGGTACTTAAACTTGGAGTAGCACTATCAGAGCCATCCCTTGTATTTGAACCTGAGGTATAGTTAGCATACCTGGGTCTACTTGCACTGGGGTACAAAGTTACACTACCTCCAGTATTACCGATGGTATAAGAATTTGCCGTTAAGCTTACACTCCAAGAACCATAGGTATACCCAGTAAATTCGTTTGCTGCCTGGTATACTGGTACACTTACAGATTTGGTTTTACCATTTAGTGATAAGGTACCAGTAAGAGTTCCTACCTGGGTTCTAGATTTAACCGTAGTTCCCAAAGAACCTGCACTAACTGCAGTACCATAACTAATGCTAGCACCGCTTGTAATTGTGCCTCCTCCAGTTGTAGAACCATTCCATCCCCAAGTCTGAGAATATGAGGGCATAGTTGAGAATGAACTTCTACTTCCTCCACTTGCAGGTATATCGGATACACTTCCTCCACTTACAGTGATTTCACTATAGGTTCTATAACCTGCAGATTGAGAACAACTGATAGTTAGTTTCTTATTGGTTTCTGCCTGAATTAATACTACACTACCCGACTTTGCCGAAGTAGAAGTATTATTTGCCATAGTTACTGAAGTACCAGTACCGGTAACTCCGGTATTAGCCCTGGTATAACTTAAGGGAATTTGATTACCATAGGTATGTCCATTTCGGTATTCCTGTTTATAAGAGGTTACAGTAAATGTTTTTGTTCCTCCAGTTGCCCCAAAAGACAGAGAAGTGGGATTCACTGAGAATGTTTGAGACCAACTTTGAGATGCTGCTGCCTGGGTAAATGTGAATTCCACGGTTTTACCAGATTCAGATTGAGTAGCCAACCCCTTACCAGACCTTGAGGTTAGGTCTAGATTCTCTGAAGCTTTCCAAGGCTTTCCATCTGCCGGCTTACTATAGTCAGTAATCCAACTTGGTTTACTGTTTATTACGTAATTAACACTAACAGCAGACCCATTAGCTACATTATCCCAATATTTCTGCTTCATACTGGTAAACTCAAAACCAAAATTAGAACTACTGAGGTTACCTAAAGCATCAAAACTTATACTGGAGTATCTCAAAGTGAATGTATACTTATAAGTTACCTTATGAATATCTTCGAGTTTAACAGCTTCGTTATTACCATAGGAACTAGCATTGGAGATTTCCAAGCCAACGTAACTTTCCCCCGTTCCTGTAGAGGCGAGTGCTAACAATTCAGCCTTGGTAGGGCAGTCATTACCTGTCTTACCAAGGCCTACTTTAGTTTTGACAGCACTCCATGTTGCTATCTCTCCCATATTAATCTACATCTTTAAGATTTCTGAGTTCTGAGATTTCAGCCTTCAAAGCCTTAATCTCTTCGTAAAGAAGTTTAATACCTTCGATTGCCAGAGTAGACATCTTATGGTACTTAACTTGTTTTACCAATACATATTCTTCACCGTCGATAACAACCGTTTCGAATTCCTCAGGATTAGGAACTGAATCCTTAGTTCTTGGGTCTTCTTCCACATAATGGTTAAACCCTGCTGCTTCCAAACCTTGTGCAATGGTACCTTCATCTTCCTTACCATCCCTGATAAAGGATTCTGTAGGTATACTGCAAATCTGTTCCAAAGTATGGGTTAATGGTTTGATGTTAGATTTCAATCTTTCATCGGAAGCCTCTTTCCAGAAACCGGAAGGGGCAGTAGTCTTAGCAAATACTACCTGGTCAGTAGTTGCCAATCCCAATTGAGCTCTAGTTACTGTATGAGGATTATCCTTTCTACCTGCATGGTTATTGATAGAAGTTTGAGCAGCAGTACCTGCAGCCTTAGCATCGGCAATAGCAGCAGCCTGAGCAGTAGATACTGGCTTATTTGCATCCGAAGTATTGGAAGCATTACCCAAACCAACCTGGGATTTGGTAACTCCATGAGGATTAGATTTATTGGCAATATGGTTATTTACCTTAGTTTCTAAGGCAGTTACATCTGAACCAGTATCGGCAATCAAATCGTCAACGTAAGTTTTCAATTCTGTACGAAGAGCATTGATGGCATTAGTTCTATTGGTAATCTCATTTGCCAACCCCTGTACGGTATTATCCAAGTTAGTCTTATCTGCTGCAGTCATTACACCTGCAGTAGTCTTAGTTGCTGCAAGTATATCTCTAATTAAATTTGTAGCACCTTCATAAGTCTTACCCTCTGCACTCTTAGTTTTATTATTAAGAGTAGCTCTTACATTAGTTGAATTATGGGTAAGAGTGAATCCAGTAAGAATAATTCCTGGAAGAGAACTATTAAAGGTATCATGAGCATTATCTTTTGCAATACGGGCCTCTTGTTCAGCTTCAATAGCATCTGGTAAGGTTTGATTAAGCTTTATTACACTATCGGCATCCATCAGACCAGCTTCTTTAGTAGTGGCTGGAGTTAGAGGGATTACCATCCCATCGGGTTTATCAATGTAATGCCCTTGACCATCCGTAGCAGAATAGTTACATAAGATAATAACATTACGCTTATTTTTGTTAGCTATTGAAACCTTACTAATTAAATTTTTAGGCATGCTAGATACCACATCCTCAAGATGCTTACCTCTACTACCTTCGAAAGCAGTACCTGCGATTTCCCCAATGATAAGAGACGAAGTATTACTGTCTACGAATTTAGTACCTGACCAACGGAATTGGTATGGAGGTTCACCATCGGCAACATTTATATAAATCTTACCAGATTCTCCAACTACGGGAGTTTGGTGACCTGCATCCGTATACAATTGAACATTAGTAAGACCTCCAGTGGGGCTTACATCATAGGTAGCATATACTTCAAGTACATCATCTACATATGAAGGCAAATGGTTAGCAGGTACTAACCCATTCCCATCCAATGGAGCAAAGCCATCAGCCTTACCCTTAGTTGCTACAAAGGCATCATGCTTAGCTTCTAGAGTTTTAATGTTATTCTGCAGTTTAGTATCAAGGGCAGTGTCTGCCGCAGTTCTATCAGCAATCTCTTTATCAATCCTTGCACCCAATGCAGTATCAGCAGAAGTACGAGCAGTTGCTTCATCGTTTACAGCTTTAGTAAACTTGGTATCTAAAGCAGTATCTGCAGCTTTTCTATCAGCTACTTCTTGAGCAAGAGCGGCTTCTGATTTACCGTCCAAAGCTTCGATAGCATCTTTACGGTCCTGAACCTCTTGAGCAATAGCATTGGGTAATGTCTCATCCAGATTAACTTTATCTTGGGCGGTCATTACACCAGCTTTCTCTTTAGTTGCCTTAGGTATACTAATATTATCGGTACCTTTCAACTCGTATATACCGGTATCTGGGTTTTTAGTTGATGGCTGAGATACCAAATCTACATGATCATTATAGGGAACTGAGTTTGTATGATAACTTACAAACTTCTCTGGAAGAGAATCAAACAGTTTCTTATCTGCTGCAGTTTGTACACCAGCTTTCTCTGCCGTGGATGATGGCAATGTAATAGGGTTCTGTTCTACTGTACCATCTTCAACTACGGTCTTAGTAGCAGCAATGCCAACTGTAGTTTCATTGGGAGTTACATCACCAAGGGCAAAATTAGCCGTAGAAATTCTATCCAATTCTACCTTATCCTTAGAAGTCATTGTACCAGCCTTAGTAGCAGATACCTGAGGCAAATTGAAAGTTTCGGTAGTATCAGCATTCAAACCGTTATCCTTAGTTACGGTTACTGTTACCTTATTAGCATCAGAAGCTGCAGAGAGATCAGTTAAAGAATTTGGGTCTAACCCATCTAACTTAACCTTGTCTGCAGCAGACATAACTCCAGCAAGAGTTTGAGTTACCGGGAGTAAATTCTTGGTAGCTTCTACTTCTTCACCATATTGGTTATTTGCCTTATCCTTGGTTGAAGTCTTTACTTTGAAAGAAAGCTGAGTACCTGTTCGGGTTACAGTACTAACATCGGTAACCATGGTATCAGGCAAAGCATCAGAAGTACCTTCTTCAGCTACCAGTCTTTCTTCATGGTCATCGGTAATGTTAGTGAATTTATTATCTAAGGCAGTATCAGCATCGGTTCTGTCCTGAATTTCTTTATCGATACGTTTACCCAAAGCTGTATCGGCAGCAATACGGGCAGCTTCTTCTGCATCGATGTTATCCTGGAGAACTTTATCTGCGGCCTTTCTTTCCTCTCTCTCTGTATTTAAGTCAGAAGTATTCTGGTCAATCTTTGCTTCTAATCGAATATCCTCAGCCTTACGAGCAGCGATTTCATTATTCAGCAAATCGGTAATGGCAGTATAGTTACCATTAATGTTATCCTGAATACCCTGAATCAATTCCAGATTACGTTGAATATTGGCAGCATTCTGAGTTACCAGAGCATTGGTAGCATTCAAGGAAGTTAACAACTCCGTACGAGTTTCACTTACAAAAGTTCTCAGCTCATTTACCGTAGTAGTAAGAGTATTACTCAGGTTAGTGAATGATTGTTGTAAAGTATTATCTCCCTGTTCTCGTAAGTTCTTTTCGGCTTCAAGCTTATTCTCCAACTCTGTAAGCTTAGCAGTCATAGTTGCTGCAAAGTTGGGATCATCACCGAGAGCCTTAGCAATCTCTGCCAAAGTGTCCAATACTTCAGGGGCTGAACCAATAATCTTTTGGATTGCAGCCTCTACTTGTTCTGCATTCTGAAAGTCAGAATCGTTTAATAACTGAGAAACCTTAGTGATATAGTTTGCATGTTCTTCGATGCCATCCAACTTGGCATACAGCAAGTCAGTGAAATCATTTGAAGAAAGTACCTTGCCATCTACCTTATCTACCTTCTTATCGTCCATTGCCTGGTCTGCAGCAATTCTATCTGCTTTCTCCTGAGCAACAGCATTACTGATAAGAGTATCTTGATTAGCTCTTTCAGTTGATTCTTTATCGATATTGGTTTGAAGTAAAGTATCTCCAGCTAAGCGGTCATTCTTTTCGGTAAGGATATCCTTATTAATACCAGCCATATCATCCTTGTGATTCTGAAGGTTGGTATCAATCTTGGCCTCAAGAGAAGTCTCTTTGGCAATTGCTCGGTCTTTCTCTGCATTAATAGCAGTAGTGTTGGCATTTACCTTTGCTTTTAGTTCATTCATAGCATCGGTATTACCTGCCTCTAGAGAATCAATACGAACTCCCAAAGCATTATCACCAGCAATACGATTTTCCTTTTCTTGTTCAAGCTTAGTGTTAATATTACCTACTTCGGATTCCAAAGCTTGTTTGGTATTATCCAACTTAGCAGTAAACTCAGTACTCAAAGCTTTATCAGCTGCAGTACGGTCTGCTACTTCTTTATCTAAGTTAACCTGGAGAACTTGGTCGGCAGCCTTTCTTTCTACACTCTCAGTATTAAGGTCGATATTGAGAGTATCGATACGAGAACTCAAGGCACTATCAGCATTAGTACGATCAATGATTTCTTCATTAATCATATCCTTAACTTCCTTGTAGTTATCACCTACAGTCTTAGTTAAGTTTGTGATTGCCTCTGAATTTCTTTCAATACTATGTTGGTTAGTGGCAATAGCAGTAGTATTTGCATTTACCTGCTCAGTAAGCTCATTACGCAATGTATTGATAGACTCTTGCATACTCAATGCCAAGTCTGAAATACGTTGGTTAACGTTAGCCAGACTTTGAGTATAGGCTTCATCTGCAGTCTTTCTTTCGGCAATCTCTTTATCCAAGCTAGATTGAATTGCGGCATCTGCATCTTTACGGTCTTGGATTTCCTTGTTAAGATTGTCTTTTACAACTCCAAGAGCAGCATCACCAATAGCAGACTTATTGTCTACATATTCTTTCAGTTTAGTTTCAAGAGCTGTATCAGCATCCTTACGAGCTTGAACTTCAGCAGCTACCTCAGCACTGTTTGCCTCATCACCCGCAATTCGGTCTTCGATTTCTTGGTTAACCTGTTCTGTGATTGCAGCCAATTTCTTGGTAATGGTAGCAGCAAAGTTGGGGTCATTTCCAAGGGCATCAGCAATTTCCTTAAGAGTATCAAGTACTTCTGGAGCAGAACCAATAATCTTTTGGATAGCTGCATTTACCTCTTCCTCAGTTTGGAAACCAGAATCGTTGATAAGCTGAGAAAGATGCGTAATATAATTTGCCTTTTCCTCAATTCCATCAAGTTTAGCTTTGAGTATATCGGTAAAGTCATTCTTAGTCAAAGAATAGCCTTCACGTTTATCTACTTTCTTAGTATCAAGATCTTTATCACCTTTTTCTCTAGCAGCAGCCTCGGCAGCAATAGCATTAAGCAATTGCTCCTTGTCTTCTACACCCTGCTCTTTTACATCTTCGATTTTGTGTTCAAGAACTAAATCCTGAGCAGCACGAGTAGTAGCCTCTGAATCGATATTGTTCTGTAATACTTGGTCTGCAACAGTACGGGCCTGAACTTCTTTATCAATATTACCTTGAAGAGCATTATCTGCATTGGTACGGTCTGTTACCTCTTTAGAGATTTCATTGTGAAGAACTTGGTCCTCAGAATGACGGTCTACCTTCTCTTGGTCAATTTTACCTTGAAGAGCTAAAGTATCTGCCTGGCGATTAGTGATTTCTTCGTTAATCTTAGAATCCAGTACAGTATCTGCGTTAGTACGATTTGCAGTTTCTTCTGCAATCTTTGACTCAAGGGATGCCTTATCATTGATATGGAGAGTTTTAAGGTCATTTACACTTTCCTTAATCTCATTATCGGCAGCAATACGTTCATCTTTTTCCTTTTGGATAAGGTCCTTGAGTTCCTTCTCAAGTTCACCATTACCTTGATTTACCTTATCTTCAAGGTCTTTGATGTCTTCGGCATTCTTATCTACCTTCTTCTCAACTCGGTCGATTTCAGCTTTTAAGTCTGCCTTAACGGTATCAATCTTCTTATTGATTTGGTCTAACCCATATTCTAGGTTATCCTGAACTGCAGCTACTGCAACACCCAGAGCAGCTTCGGCTTCCTTAGCACGATTAACCTCTTCGGTTAAAGCAGTACGAAGGTCGGTTAATTTATTAGTGATAGTAGTTGCAAAGTTGGGGTCATTGCCCAATGCTTCTGCCAACTCTTTAAGAGTATCAAGGGCATCATCAGCACCATCAACCAAATCACTAATCATCTGTTTAACTTCTTCCTCGGTTTGATATTTCAAATCATTCTCAAGCTGAGAAACTTTAGTGATATAATTTGCATGTTCTTCGATGCCATCAAGTTTAGCCTTCAACTCATCGGTAAAATCATTTTTCGATAAGTCGTATCCTTCTTTCTTATCTACCTTATTCTTGATAGAAAGTACGAAGGCCCAGAACTCATTTATAGTTCCTCCAAAGCCAGCTTTAACAAAGTCATCATAGTAACCCTGTAATAACCGCTGGTCTATTTCTTCGCAGGTATAATACTTACTTACATACATATTTTATAAAATTTAAGGATTAATTACTGCACGTTGACGACCCAGTAAGAATTCAGAATCGATATCCCTGAATGGTTCTCCCTCTGAACCACAGAAGGCATTCATTGGTACATCCGGATTTTCGGGGTCTACATCTCCACCGTCCTCAATATCTCCCCGTATGCAAGCATAATCAGGAAGCCTATTTACACGGAACTTTATTACCTGGCCTATACCAGGATGAGGTATTATTTTATCCCAGATATCCCCGAAGTAATCTTGAAAGCAGGTGACAAATTTGTTTCCGGTCATCGATTGAAATGCCGTTACATCATTGCCATTACCTTTCATTTCAATATGAACTCCAGAGGTACCATTGAGGATAACCAGATTACTATCAAACCAAATTCCACTGTTTGTAGTAATTGGTGTCCACCTCAGTACTAACATCTTTGCCATATACTTTATTTTTATTCTACAAATTCAACTTTGGTATCTCGGTCTCTCTTTAGGATAATCATGAAAACTAAAGCCTCATCCTTTGCCTGAGCAGTCTGAGTATCTCCAGAAGGCTTATACGTTATACCATTAATTACAAACCTATCTTGTTCCCAATTAAAATCCCAATAACCTTCCGGTGTAAGATAACCGATTTGTTCTATATAAGATTTAGAAATTAGTATTGATAAGTTTTCATCATCCAATTCTCCTGAAATAGTTGCCTTATTGATAGGCCAGTTTCTGAAAGCATTGTAGTAACATAATGCCTCGATTTGGATGTTATAATATTTAGGTATACTGTCTTCGGCATGACTGAGAAGCTGATTAACATGTTTGGCCCAGGTTATGGATTGCCTACCAGCATCCCAATCTAAGAAGTCAGTGATAATTTTCTTGTATCTATCCCAAGAGCGGTTCTTTACCATTCTCCAGGGTTCTTTTGTCATAACTTAGTTAGAATTGATTTCTTACCACCTTTCACTGGAGCACTTGGATTTGGCCCATCTAATACTCCAGGTTGCCTTCTGTTAACTACTTTTGGGACTACGGTTCTAAATACTTCATCACAGAACGGTAAGTAGATTTCCAATCGTGAAGCTAACATACAAAGGTTCTTCCTTAATTCATCTATTAATCCACCTGGTTGCATTGCTTGAGAAAGTGTTTTCCATAGGGAACTTGTAGCATCTGCCAAGGTATCATAATATTGCACTTCAGTAGGCCCAGTAGTGATTTGTTTTATCCTATCACCTCGGGCAAGTTCGGGTTTAGAAGTACCATCACCAGTTTGTTCTTTGGTAGAAGTTAATTGACTTAGGTATTCTGAAGTACTTGTTAATAGATTAAGTATCTTCACATTGAGAAAGTCCCATGCTGCCAATTCCATTATTAATTGGTTTTCTAGTGCTTCATACCATAATTCATCCGTATACTTATCGGGTGCAATTGTATGGTTTACTAGAGGTCCAATGTAATATTGCCACTTAGTGATGTAAATAGATTTCTCTTCCCTGGTCATCCCATCGGATATTTCTGAAGGGATATAATGGTCGATTAAGTTATATATTGTATCGGCTAATGCCGTATGCCCATAATCACAAACTACCAGAGTCTTATCTACGGTGATATCTAAACCGCTAGAGTTAGTTACATGTAATGTTACGGTATAGAAACCGGGAGTTTCATAAGAATAGGAAACATGTCTTCCACCATTGAAAACCTCTCCCTTATCATCGCCAAAGTCCCAGTCAAAAATAGATTTGGCCGGGACTTTGGATATGACTCTGAATGAAACTTCCAGACCTGACGTAACGTACAAAAAGTCCAGATTGTTATTCATATTAGTCTGTCTTATGTAATTTTCATATATTACCCTTTAGAAGAGGATTCGAATTCTTCCAGCAAAGCCTGAATAAGTGTTTCTACTGTATCATCTTTCTCGGCAACGATTTCATGAAGACCTGCTACCAGTTTCAGTTCTTCCAGGGAATAGCCCTTTGCAAGTTTTTCAAGAGTCATGCCTTTCTTGAACTGAGCATTCAGTCTCTTATCCAACTTTTCGATGTCGGCCTCTGAATACTTTTCGATTTCTGATTTATCAGCAATGATAATCAGATGGCCAGAGGCAATTGCCTTCTGAATCTTTGGTGCACGGAATTGACGACGAGAGAGTTCCTTGTCTTCTCCTCTACAAACGGTAATACCAGTTGATTGGTCATGAAAACTGTAAGCTCTTGGTCCCACAGTTACTGTATATTTATCTTTAGCCATATTTCCTAAGATTTAAAAATGATTAAAGAGAGGATAGGTCTTTTTAGTTACCTACCCTCTCAGGGAATTTATATAGATGAAACCGGGCGTCCCTTATTATTCTAGGTTAACCATCAAATATGGGTCTACGTTCATGAACTCGGGGAAACCGGATTCTGAGAACTTCTTGTCAGCAGCCAGCAACAGAGTTGCATCCTGGTACATCTTAGAGAAGCCAGTAGTCAAGCTTGCATAGATGGCCTGAGTCTGGTTAGAAACGATTCTTTCAGATTCAAGCATCAACTGACGAGCAGTAAGCTTAATCAAGGCAGCAGATGTATCAATCAACAGCAACTGTTGGTCTGGTGTACCCGGGTGAATGTAGAAATCAGCATTCTTGGGAACAGGAGACTTAACATTCAGAGTAGCTTCTGTAGTACCAGAGTGACGATCCTTGAATTCCGGCAAGTTCAGCATTTCGATTGCCTGGTCTTCACCACCAATCATAGTTTGGAAGTTACGTCCCATACGAGCAGCACGTACCCAAATATGCAGAAGGTCTTTGTAAGTGATACCGTTAGTTGTTTCGTATACACCGATTACCGGGGCAGACTCAGAGCCATCAGGGTTGTTACCATTGATAGCAACGTCCATAGCCAAAGTATCCAGAGCATAACCCAACTGAACACCAAAATCACGAAGGTAGATTCCCAAGACATCGAGTGAAACATAGTTACGAACTTCATCAGTAAGTTTGAAACCTTTTCCGATTTTGAAGAGGCTAACTGATTTCTGTCCGAAGCTAACATCACCCAATGGGATAGTTTCTGCCTCATTAACCTTTGCAGGGGCAGCATCCGACATGTTAACCATCGGCATGATTGCTTGCAAACCATTGATGGGTTGATCAGATGCAATGATGTTCGGATAGAACGGAGCCTGGCGCATACCCAATGTGATAGCAGCACGGATGATTTCCGGAACAATCCAACGAACATTCTGTTGAGGCATTGTAAAGATGTTCTGCATCGTGTCCACTTTTGGATTGATGCCCATCTTTTCAAAAAGTTCATCTTCTGAAATACCCCATTTACCGGTAACCAATTCTCCAAAAGTTACCTCTACAGGCTTCTTGTCCTGTGAACCGGAACGAACAGCTTCCAAGCTTCTTACCATTTCCGGCAGCTCATTCATAAAATCCTGAGCCTTCAACTTTGTAATATCTATTTTATTTTCCATAACTTCTTTTCTCTTATTTGATGAGTACTTGAATTACCTCATTTGCCTCTTCTGCAGGATTAAGGGCAATGAACTGGGTTGAAGTTGCTTTGTTAGCTTTTACGAATCTATCGTTAAGCAATTTTCCATTGGGAGTTACATAGCCAGCTTCGATATTTTCGTTTGATACCCAGTTACAAATCATGTAACCTTCCATAGCTACTGTTACCTCTACCGGGAAATTTCTTTGAGGTTGATAAGCAGGGTTAACGTTATCCGTTACTGCTACACCCAAATAAACTTGAGTAGCTGTATCAGTGCAAGGGTAAATCAAACCTTCTTCATTCAAAGCCACTGGCATACCCTGTACGATTTTCTCTCCAGCTTTAACATTGAAAGCCTGGTGCAATTTGTGTGACTCACTTTTGTAAATCACCGCTCTCGGGGTTCTTTCCCCAAAGAGAGTAAGTTGCTGAGGGTCGTTTACGATTTTAGTTTTTTCCATAACGCGAATTATTTATATTAGTTATTTGATTTTGTTTCGATACAAGTTATCGATTACATTCTTAGTACTCGGAGATTCTGAATTCCGTTGGGTATCAGTACCATGGGTTCCAGTTTTACCCTCGGTATCATCCTCAGCAATTGAGGAAGCACGGTTGACGTCCTTAGAACCACATTTTGAGCAAGTGAGAGGGAACTTCTCTTCCAAGCGAGCTTGGTAATCCTTGGTCAAGGAAATAAGAGTAGTAATACCAGTAGTCTCGGCATTGAGCATCGTAACGATTGTCTCATCTACCTTATCACCCATCAACTTCTTGTAGGTTTCTACGGCATTTTCACGTAGAGAAGCAATGTGATTCTTTCCTACGGTTGCCATTTCCTTCAAGTTAGCTACTTCGGCATTCAAGTTGGTAATCTGTTCCGTAAGAGAAGTTTTCTCTGTAGTAAGATTATCTACCGAAGTTTGCAATTCGTTTCTGGATGATACCAAAGTCTGAATGCAGGCAATTACATTTTCCTGATTCATCTCTTTACCTTCTTCCAGGGTAAGCATGTTATCCCCAAAAAGGCTTTCAAGAAATTTTTGTAATTCGTTCATGTTATCTTTATTTGAATGATTATCATTGGCATCATTATCATTAAAAGAACCCCGAGTATCGTTCTTTTCTTGATATGATGTTAAATCTGATTTATAATCAGTAAAGAAGTATTGCTTCGATTTATCATCTCTGTATTCTTCATAAGATGCCCAAGTTCTTTTGGCAAAGGTTGGGTTAATGATTTTACCATCCGAACCAATTTTCTGGGCAAATGAATCAGCACCATGTGAAACTAGTGAGGTCTCAAGGTAACGAACAATTTCAGTAACAATTCTACGTACCATAACTCCCTTAGAGTCATAAGTACCCAGTTTCTGATAAAATTCGTTATCTTCCATTTGGGGATGGGATTTATCCCACTTAAATTGTACAGTAACTGAATTACTATGAATTGAAGGAGGTTCCATAAGGATGCCTCTAGCAATTCTTGGGTTTGCCTTACCATCGATTTTCAGAATACCGTTGATACCAGCGGGTATAGTAAAGCTACCGTCTTTATAGGATTCCTGCCACATTACTTGTGATACAGCACCAATAGCATTACCGATGTTGGTTTCATGGTCACAGTTTACTGTTTGACCAAGCAACATCTTCATAGAAGCCTTTAGTACTCCATTCTGACCAAAGTCTGTCGGGTTCCAATTCTTAGATACAATCGTTTCTGAAAGTAATCTGAACATTGGTTCGATAAACTCTTCGTCCTTAGGAGTTAGTTCCGATTTGTCTAGGTTGGGATAGTAAGTATTATAATCTATATCCCCTCCCCAAAACCCAAATTGAGCAATGGAATCCGGTGTAGGATTTTTCCATTTATAATAATTCTCTGAGAAAGCCTTGGCTCCCACTGCTTCTGGGATATACCCAGCCATAATGGTATGGCCTTGACCTATCACCATAGAATCAAGATGCTCTTTGTTTTTCTTTGTAAATTTACTCATCTTGCTTTAGTATTTTGGTCTCCTCGAGAAGGAGCCGGGTTATTCTTATCTCTTGACCTACGAGCAGATTGGTTTTTATCATCTTGCCTTTGTTTCTTCTTAGTTCCTTCTTGTGGGTCTGTATTACCTCCCTTAGCAAATTGGTCCTCAAGTGAAACTCTTGGTTCTTTCTCATCAGGAGAATCATAACCCATTGCCCAAGCATATTGATCTTGACTAATGATACCAGCCTTATACAATAAGTCAAGGTTCTGTATCTTATACTGAAGACCTTGTTGGATTTTAACTTCATCAGAAACTGTAGAAGTTCCCCAATCAATCTTCATTCCCTTATTATTAAAGCCTGCCAGACGCAGTTCTAGAGAATAAAGTCGGTCTAATACATAAGCTACAAGCATTTGGATATTTTTTAACTGGCTAATCATCTTAGACAGCATTATACCAGTTGCACCTTCACCAGTAGTAGATGATACCCCAATGATAGAGCCATTAACTCCCAACCCATTTGCTACAGATTGTTGGTTCATATTCCAAGGCTTCTCGATATTACCGAGCTCCTTAGTAGTAGAATTTAGTTTGAATTCATGGTCATCTATGTAACCAGCAACTACTCCATCCTTCATACCCTCTTTAACATTACGTTTAAGGATATTAAGTTCATGGTATAATCGGGATTCATAAGCTTTTATACTCTCATTTGGCCTTTGGGGAGATTTCTGCATCTTAGCTTCTAAGAAACCAACCATACCACAAATCTCCATGATATGTTTGAAGTTAATCTTCATATCATTTTGTCCTTTGAGAGAATCCAATGCAGGCATAAATGGAGGAACTCCATAAGGTTCATCGGTATCATTGAACATACCAACATAGAAGTAGGTTTCTGGGTTAAGCTTAATGTAATCTTGTTGCTTAACAAAGAAATTTATATTCTTTTGGTAAGGAGCATACACCCCATTTAATTCACGTTTAAACTTGATGTGTTCTGGCTTAAGGAATAATACAGTAGCCAAACCATCAAGTTTATCATTTGGTACTCCTTCTACGGATATTGCCCCACTTACAAGAAGTTGAACAATCATTTTATTAACTAAACCATCTATACCAGCAGTATATCTGGTCCATCCCTTGGTGGCTTTCTTAAGATGTTCTCTCATCTTTGAAGCCTCTTCATCGGTATTATTAGGGAAAGTTACTGTATGACTGGTGTTAGCTAACTTAAACATATCTTGCAATGCAATGCCCATATCAGGATTTACTTTATATAAATCCCGAATTAAAGGTATCACATCAACACGAAAAGAGGGTTCAACTAATTTAGTCAACCCTTGTAATGATGTAATTAAGTTATCGCTATCATCGTCAACTGAAACCCTACCAGGTGAAATTGATGTGGCAGGCTTCTCCTCTTTATTAGAGGATGTACCATTCTTGGGAGGGTCCTTCTTACGTCCCCAACCCCAACTAAAATTGAAGTATTTTTTCATCTTGGTTGTACGATTACGTTAGTTTTTCCTTTCCTTATGTGATTACATATTGCTTTTCCAAAGATATCATCATCGGCATATACATCCCCTTCAAGGTCTACATCTACAGCTGAATTGTTAGCCCTATGTTTACCCATTGCAACAGGTCTACCTAAACCATCATAAATGAAGGTATAAGCTTCTTGTACAAAGAATGGGTCCTTAATGATTACGTGATCTAATCGAATATCTTCTTCCAAGTTTTCTATTATCACTGAACGATTCTTTTGGGTGGTTAACCAACCAGGGGATTTATCCATTTCAGGTCTACTTTTACCTTTTTTCTTTAGCATCTTCTGGTAGTAGTAAAGGTTAGGGTAGCCTTCGTCTTGAAGCTTAGAAGTTACTGATAAACCAACGTCATTGGATTCTGGAGCTATTACTGCCCAGTTAAACAACTTCCCAGTATCACCAAGTAACTTAGCATAAGCTCCCACTGCCATTCTTCCCTTATATACTACTTGTTCTTCTCCTAGCTTATCCATACAAGTAAATGAAGAGTAGTCAGAAGCTCTACCAGTTGAAACGTCTGCACCAATGAAATATTCTTTATCTGATTCGGGTTCACAGAATTGTCGGTATTGACCATTAAATCTCTTCTTAATAACTGGGTAATCACTAAGGCAGTCTTCGATAGCTTTAATATCGGCTAAGTCGAAGACTGTATTACCAGATGATAAGAAGTCACCATCAATTTCTTGTGCAGTTCGTTTTGCTCCCAGAGCAGAGGACATTTGGTTATACCAATTGATATCTCGTTCTGGGTGCATTTGCCAGTATAATCGAATTGGGTTAAAAGGATTACCTCCTGCAATGGCATCTACCCAAGTTGAGTGATAGAAATTACCAACTCCATAGGGAGTGGAATTGACGATGGCAGCTCCACCAGTGGAAAGAGTAGGAAATGCAGCAGCCCAAATTTGAGCAGCCCATCTTACTACTGCTGCCTCGTCAATTACCAGAAGAGAAAGGGATTCCGAACGACCGGCTTCGGATGATGTCGGAATTGATTCAATAAATGACCCATTATCAAATTCTATCATGGAAGCAGAACCGTATTCTCCAGCTCTACCATTGATTATGGGAGTTTGAAGGTACCATGGAAGATTCTTGTACATGAACTTAATCTTCTTAAGCACCTTCTTAGCAGTTGTGTCTTTGATAGAGATAATGTTTATCTTTTTGTTGGGATGGTACATCGCCAACCAAAGACAGTACATTGAAATAAGTTCTGTAATTCCTGCCTGACGGAACTTGAGAATGATATTGAATCGTTGGGCAATGAAATTGTAGAGAACTGATTTCTGAAATGGGTATAAATCAAATCTTACCTTTCCTCTTACTGGATGTATCACATAGCAAAAAAGGCTAAAAAAGAAAACATCACTAGAAACTCGGGATAGGTTTGATAGCTCCTCCCGAGTTAATGTAGTTCTAGTTTCTGAGATAGTCTTTGCCATTACTTAAAAGTTATACGTTATTTGAAATTCGATGTCAGTACCCATCCCTGATTTTATCTTCGGATAGTAAAAGGTATTGACTCCGAGTTTGTAATTAAATCTCTTAGTCTTGATTGAAAGACCAGCTCCCATATCGAAGAGATTATTGAAAGGTCTATATTTGCCATAAATGTATGGACTAAGTGATAACCTTGCAACTTTCTTTCGAGTTAATTGACCTTCATACCAGTTGTAGTTGTACTTATCTAAGTCGATTGGGAATAGTCTAGTTGAATAAGTGTTAGTCTCCTTATTGAACAGACTTAAGTTCAACTTATCTTTCTTCAAAACAATTTGAACCAGGGAATCTTGGTTACTGATAACTGGCTGCCTTAGCATGGAATCAGGAAAGAGAGTTGGCTGCTTATTATCATGAACTAAGATTTTACCTGGTTCAACTTTTTCTGAGTACTTCTTCTCTGGTTTGAAGGGTTTCTTTGTGTATACTGTATCTGGGATTTCATTGACCGCTTGTTCCAGGGAATCAACCTCTCGAGAAAGTTTGTAATTCCTGAAGCAAAGGTAAATAGTAAATCCTAGAAGTACAATAAACAAGGCCTTCTTAAATGTCTTCATACTTGATGAATTTCTTAATCTTACTCTTCAACCAATAGCGTTCTACTGAACTTAAGTTTGACTTAATAATGTGGAACTTGAATTGAAAAGTACTTTTGGTTTCAATAATCTCAAAACGTATCGAAGGTAAATTCCGATAAATAATCCGAAAGAACTTAAGGATGTTGTTAATGTTCAATTCGGTAATTGGGTACTTTGCATTAATCATTCTCATAATCCGATATATTAAGTTTTCAAATTGAAATAGTCGCACGCTTTAATGATACTATCTATTCGGTAATCGCTAAGCGATTACCTTTATCGAACGAAGTGAGATAATATCCAAATATACTACTTACGATATGATATATGAATAGCTATATATACGCAGATAAATATATAGATATATATACGTAGTATATTATATATCTATATATTTCAAGGCACCCCAGAAACTTATATATAAGACTTTATATATAAAGCTGAAACTCAAGGTTTTTTGGTATTTGCCTTTTTGAGGCATTCCTTAAACCAATAACCTATTTCACCTACTGCCCCTTTGGCAATTGTATATCTTGCCTTGTTAAGCCAATAATGGTAATCCTTAAAATCACCCTCGAAGGTATCACCATTCTTGTGAAGGTAAACTTTGAATTTATCTGGGAATCCCATAATTGCCTTGAAGTCTTCGATTCCCAAAGGATAACCATCGGGTCTGAATTGCCTATCTGCAGGTCTGAGAGTTAATGGGGGTTTATCATACTCTAATCGATATACTCCTGGAAGAGTACTCATCTTTGCAGTTTTGATAGGCCACTTCTTTTCATCTTTAAAATCTCTAACCCAGAGTCTATGTATCTTTGCTACTGTAAGATTCTTCTTTTCAGGAAGCTTCCGATAGTCATACATTGCCAGAGTTTTACTCATAAACGGAATCTGGTTAGTATTATTTTCCTGAGAGAATGTGAGTGGTTTAAGTAGATTTCTAGTAATTGTTGGGTTTTTTACTTGAAATACTTCATCAAAAGCATTCAAATATTTCTTACCAGTTTTTCTATGTACTCCAATGATAAGTAATCTCTTTCGTGATAACTGTGAGTTACCGTAGTCAGAAACGCTTCTTTCGTGAAAAATAAGTTTATAGTCTTCAAGAGTTTTTTGAAGATATTCTTTTGGGAGCAAAGATAGCAAACGAGGTAAGTTTTCAATAAGAAATATCTTAGGTTTATAATGTAAGATTGATTGAATTACTAGATTTAGGGATTTATTCTCTTGGGGATTGCCCAATTCTTTTACTTTTGAAAGCCTCATAATAGAAGATGCTCCACAGTCTGGACTTGAAAGTATGATGTCTGGCTTACAATCTGGGAAGGTTTCATCTTTATAATATGGTATACCACCAAAGTTCAATTTCCACTGCTCTAAGCCTTTAGTATAAAATACTCCTCGAGTTTCTATATTAGCTATCAAATTCTTTCTAAAAGGGAACAAAAGGATGCCTGCACCAGCAGACACCCCTAATACTTTTAATTTTTTCATTTCTTGTAGCTTCTCAATTTAATGTACTTAATCCAAGCAAATGGCTTACGGTCTTCCAAGTAACTCAGATACTTATCATTGTTGTGGGCTTCTTCTTCGAAACTTACATCATGATATCTTTCGTTCTGTTTATTCCACTTGGCAAAGCACATGATAATTAGGTATTCAATAACATACCAAAGGTAGAAGAATCCAAAAGTCAGAGCCACTACCCACCAAAAGGATATACCAAATGATAACCAGAGTATGATACCAAGTACTAAACCCACTATACTACATTCAATCTGTTGTACCTGATGAATACGTTCATGATTGATATCATCGGGTTTACACTCTTCTACTTGGTGTTTGAAGAATGAGTTATACACCAGAGTAATTGCTTTGTAACTGGGGAAAAGAAATACTTTTGCTACCCAGCTGTTAAAATGACATCTTTTCATAATTTATCTTTGAAGTTTTCGTAAGCATTTCTTAGTTTTTGGTCGTAGGCATTCTGGGCATACCCGGGACCATTATACTTCTTGGCAAAGCCAGCCCAGTCTTTTGCTTTGAGTTCTTTCAAACAACCAGAATTATACATGAAGTGATACATCAATTCTAGTTGATTCGCATGGGATTCTGACACCTTGTGAACAAATTCGAAGACATCTTTACACCCACAAAGATGGTGGTTAAAACCCATAATCTGGAACATCCCCCAACTTGCAGACTTCAATGCACATTCTTCGTCAATTTCTTTGGCTAATTCGAGTCTCTTATACTCGTGTACACCTCCCAAATACTTCGATTTATCCCATTTAGGGAAGAAAATCGTAGAATATCTCTTACAAAGGTAAGCTAAATCTCTGTCAGGGAATTTCTTATGTACTTCTTTGTACATAATGTGACCCTCAAAGAGGATTTGAGGCCTACCATCAGCTAAAAACCCATCTCTACCTGCTGCTTCTACCAATTGAACAGCTTTCAATAGAGCAGGTTCTAGACCTAAGCGAATAGCAAGGTCTTTAATCATTTCATTTGTTAGTTTATCCATAACTTATCAGTTTTAATGGTTCAATATTAGTAACGAAAGTATTGCTTATAACCCATTTTTAGGATGTTTCGAGGTTCTATTATCATATATAACTTATAAAATAATGCAATATGGACAAGAAAAATGAATGCCAGATATGTGGCAAACCAATTAATTTAGAGGAATTCGATGAAACTAGAGAGATTCCCCAACTTATGGCAAGAAAACACGTTTGTTTTAAATGTGCTTTTTGGTTTAATCGATTAGCTTATGATAAAGAACTTGAAAAAGAGAAGAAAATTGCCGTAATTACTCCTGATTATTCTCATTGGATAACTAGAGTACCGGGAAGTATTTTAATGGTACCTTCTGCTTTTGGGGGAATTTACCAAACTAAACTCCAACCAGTCAACACTCTTGGTGTTATAGATGAAGATAAAGAGAAACTTTTCATCATCCGTTATAATAACATCACTCACCAAGGCACTATACCAGAACATCTAAGAGATGCTTTTAAAGTAAACGGAATATTTCTATCTCCACAGGAATACAAAATGCTAGAGGATTACCGGGGCAATGCCTATGAATTTATAAAAAATAAAATAGATAATGCAATAAATAAAGAATAATTTCGTATATTTGCATAAAGAAAATTTCTAAATAAAAATAGATATGAAAAAAGAAAAGAAAGAAGTAAAAAAGCTACGAGAAGGTGATGAAGTTATCTTCGTATTATCAGGAAGACCCATCACAGAGAAAGTAACAGTAGAATCTATCGATAAGAAAGGTGGATTTGCAATGCTCAGTAACCGGGTAAAAGTTGCAAGAACTCTCGGTCCTGATAATACATACCCAAGGTTGGATGGGCAAAAAGGAGATGTTCTTCCTCTCACAGAAGAACATGAGAAAGCCTACCTTGCATATAAGGCTTATTTCTCGATTAAGAGAAACATAGAGTTCCTTGACAAGGAAATGAAAAGTATGAAAGATACCGATGCTTTTGATATGATGATTGATTTCGATAAGAAGCTTACCAAGATTATTAACAAATACCTCAAAGAACAATGACTACTGTATTAGCAATAATTTATTTGGTATGCTTACCGTTCACTGTATTTTTTGTAAGGGCTTGCTTGGATTATTTACCCTATACTCACAAAATACACTCTCTCGTTTTATTCATCTCGGTATGGATAGTATTACCTCTATTTCCGATTTATCTATTAATCAGATACATAAAATACAAATTACTATGAGATACTTTTTTGACAGAGATGGTAATTATGCTGGGACATCAATGCAAGGGTGGGAGATTCTTCTCCTACTCTTGTTCCCAGTTGCTCTAATAATCTTCCTCGTATTCTTACCTTTCTATGTATTCCATAAATACAGTTCTAGAGAAGAGGATAAAAAATACGAGGAAGAACATCCAGAAATACTAAAAGTAGATTCTTATATTACCTGCTGGTATCCCTGGCATAGATATTCTGTTGCATATACACTGGCTCTTATATTCTGGGTAATTGCTTTTATAATTGGGATATTATCTTAATACCCGTATTAAGTTGGCTTTTGACTTACTCAATAATTTGACTTACCCAATAAAAATTCAAATCTAATGGATATTTTTTAGTGGGGTTAAACCTACTGGAGAGTATAGGAGTAACATTGTTAACAGGGGGAGTTGAAACTTTTGTAAGAGTATAGGAACCCAATCCAGTTGTTTTTGTTGTAAAGTATGAATTACTTGGTAAATTGTAGTTAGGACTAAAAGCATTACCATTCTTATCGAGGCAGGACCAAGATAGCATGTCGGAATTTACGGGGTATAGACTAGCAATATGGACATTAATAGCATATCTATTTTGATTTACTATCCAATTCTTATATAGGGTACCACCCTCAGCCATAGATCCACTTTCGCCACTAATATTGGTGGTAGTATAAAAATAGAGATCTGTGTCTATTCCATTGAGGGTTATAGGATTAAAACGTATTTCCCAATATTCTTTTTCTTCGGGAGTAGTAAGGTGTAGATTTATTTTATTACCAGATTCATTTTGTGTAAGTATACAAAGCCCAGAAGTACCGTCATCTTGTGCAGTAATCTGAATACAATTGTTACTTTTGTCTTCCTCCAGAACATAGTCCGGGGTATTGATGCTAGCAGAATAACCAACTTCAATAACCCCGGACAATTTGCCATTTACATACTTACGCTTTTGAGATTGTATTGTCCATCTCTCAGAGTTTCCCTGTCTTATTTCTGCATATACATCTTGGGTAGATCTCCCCCCCCCCTCTAATTTAAGAACTTTATTTTCCATAATGTATAATGTTTTTAGATTGATACTGTTCCTCCTGCACTTGGTACTATAAATGACCCCTCTAATATCCAGGTAGCACCTGATTTAGTATATACAGCTACTTTATCTCCAGTAGTACATTCTATTCGAGAACCAGGTTTTGAGTCATTGGCATAGAATGGAATCCGCATAGTAGTAGTACCAGTTGCTGAGAGACCCTGTAGATACATCTGACCTGAAGATGATGTATTCTGTGGCCTAGCTCCCCTGCCAAAGAGATAGTAGCCTGTATCTGTGGGCAATCCAGAGAGAGTGAATGTTGAAGAAGCTATCTGAGTTACTGGTATACTAAGGTTAGCATCCCCACAGGTTAAGAAGAGATGCCCTGAACGGTTAGCTCCAGTTTTATTATCCGATAAAGCAGTCAGGGATAACACGTAATAGTTCTCAAGAGTACCCTCTGAGGCAACGGATACTGCGCACCAATCGGGAGCACTACCCACATGGGGAGTTTCTGGCTTTTTAGACCCATCACTACCATTTAAATAGGCCATCACAAGGATTTTAGCAGTATCACCTCTATTATTACCTAAAGGCAATGTGTTTGAAACCATTTTTATGTATCCACTATAGGTTACACCAGCCTCTTGAGTTACTGTGAGATTGATTTTGTTATTAGACCCATTTTGGGCAAATGTCAGAGTAGTAGACCTTGAGGACCCAGTATTTTCTGAATAGTTAATTTTTACATCTAAGTAACCATCTCCAACGGTAACTCCTCCCCAAATAGCCCAACTTACGGAGGCTGAGCTCAAAGTACAAGAGGGTGTAGAGGTTGAAACTACTTTGCCATTTACCAGTTTCCTTTTGAGGGAAGTGATACGGTAGGTTATAGTACCACCTTTTGAAGATACAGTATCTGTACCTGTATCAGTAATTGCACGTGCTAGTTTGAATAATGTTTTTTCTTCCATATTTTATAAAGTTTTTGGTTTATAGAAAGAACTCTGATATTGTAATCTACCAGAGGGATAATCCGAAGTCTATGATATTATATAATCAATATAAAGAATTATGAGAAAGTATCAGTATCAGATTTACTACCATACAAGCAGAGGAAGGTACTTCATTAAGATTAGGTATTCCTTCCTGGGATTGGTGTTTTGGCTTACACTTAGAGATAAGGATTCGAGTAATATAGAAACCTTCCTTGATAAGGATAAGGCAATTGAAAGGGCAGAAGATTATTTAAGGTATTTATACCTAAAGAGAAAAAATAGTAGGGTGTTAAAGGTTACTGGGAGAATAGATATTACCAGTAGGTTAAAATCAGTGAGGGAGGATTATTAAGATGGTGAAGGTTGAAACAATTAGGGATGATAATGAAAAGAGGATTCTTAAATGCCAAGAGGGTAATCGGATTTGGTATCAGATATGGATTACCCAATTGGATATGAATTGTATAGAAA